>Ga0268261_10002141_pt1 | contig 14059 bp, 4 predicted proteins | sample TergutNc150P1_FD_190353 | JGI IMG/M metagenome (GOLD analysis project Ga0268261, IMG submission 190353) | Nasutitermes corniger P1 segment gut microbial community from laboratory colony in Florida, USA - Nc150 P1 (SPAdes) (version 2) | ecosystem: Host-associated > Arthropoda: Insects > Digestive... | reverse complement strand
TAATGGTCGAACGTAGTGGTGTTGTTATGTTTGGCGTTTCCATAGTCACACACCCTTTTGCTTGTGATTTTCTTAATATTCCACACTTCCGAAAAGTAAACAAATATATTGTTACTGTCTGTACGCGTGGAGTTACCCCAGTTTTGTTAGTCTGCATATCTGTGCTGCCCAGACTTTCCCTTTGTTTCTAGGTCAGTGCTAAGTTTAGAGCTCTGGCAAGTCGTCAGACCTGCGATCAACACCGTACACATTCAGTTAGAGCACAGTATTACTTGGAGTGTGTGTTTGAGTTTATTGGAATTTTGTTGGCAGCGAGATATAACTAGTTTTATTGCAGCCAGTACCTCTTGTGTAATGTGTAACTGCTCTTAATTTACCCGTCGTCATATTACCGCTGTATTTATTTTTGTCTATTTTTAACTATAAATCCAGTAGGCGTTTTCTGGTCTGTAAGCACATAGAGCTGACTGCAATATGCGTGCTCTATGCGTGAGTGTTAGGATGACTTTTAAATGCTTGTCTAATATTTATAAAACTGGATGGAATTATCAAGTCTGTTGTTGTGTTTATGTGTATTCACATTTTGCAACACAAATAATATATAATTTCGAAATTAAGTAGTCTGTATTTATAAATATATTAACATGATTTGATATTATATTTCCAATCGAAAACCACGAATATTTACCTTTCATTATTTATATACTAATCAGACAATTCATTATGCCACAATTCTTCAATTGAATTTTTTCTAGATTTCGATACATTTTAACAAGTATCGAAAGGATTCAACCTTCTCTTTGGGTTTCATGTACGTAATAAATTTATTTTTATAAATGACTTTTGGGGTATTGAGCGTCTTATATGTATTTGTCTACCTGCAGTCTAAATACTTAAGATGTCATTTAGAGATTAGTCATTCTGAAACATAACGCTTCATTTTTCCAACATACGCATTTTGTTGTGACGAGAGTAGAGCAAAATTTGAGGAAGTTGTTTTGTTTGTTGTTTTAATGTGATATTCGGACATAAAATATGATATGAATGTGAAAGTGTATCCAGATACTTTATGAAATAAAACTGCAGTACACAATGATACATAGATAGATATCATGGTGCTCTAAGATTTCATGTTTTCTTCCCTTTTTTAGTCCTGCTTTGTTTCCGCATTCGAGTCTTTCACTTGAAGCAAAAACATGAAGAAAGACAGCGTCTCTTGCATTATCTGAAGCAGACAAATTCCTGTTAGCGATGTGTAATTATGTGTGTGTAAGAAATAAAAAATCTTGACAAAATAAGTAAAAATTTTGCTTCCTGTGTTTTCAGAGGAGAGCATAGAGTTAGTTGGTCATATGTGAATGTATGACGGGTTTGAAAACTGTTTGTGATTAGGAAATTTGATTTGTATTTGATTTTACTAGATATTATAATGTTGTTATTTTTTTGTGGTTGCACCGAAGGGCTATTATTAAGAATCTGTAGAGAGGAAAACATTGTGCTGATCACTGAAATTATCTGACATCGAAATTTGTCCATTGGTGCTCTAAAATTAATAATATTAATTGTTAAGTTAGAAACATATGCCTGTCACACTGAACTAACAATGTTAGAAAAGCCAGGCATTTCTTTCTGTCATGTCCGTTCTTTGTTCTATTTGTCATTGCAAGTGGAAAGACGTTCTTGAAAGTGCATATTGATGTTGTATCTGCCTTGGTTTTACTCTGCTTCGTGCTGTTTAGTTTCTTAGGGTGTTAGTTATAATACTGCTACTACTTTCAACAATAATAAACACGAAAGCAGTAGTAATAATCCACGAGTGCAGGGAACATGACGACCATACTGATTTCCTCTGTGGGATATGCAGTACCTTTATTTACCGAAGGACACGAAATGTTGGGTGTTAGTTGGTTTTCGAAATATGACACCTTTACTTTAAAATTAAAGCTTTTGTGGCCTGCAGGAAACAGTGGAGATCTGGAAATTATATACAGCAATTTACTTTATCTAAGCTTTCAAAAATTTGTTTTGCAGGGCCAGGAATACTTGTTCAACTCATGCTGTAGTGCAACCCCTTTGTAATTAAAACACAACGATTCTCCAGGGTTTGTAATCATACACGAAGCACAACGTCAGCAGTCGAAAACCAGCGACTCTTTAAATAGTCCATAATTTTGATAGGTGAAATGCTGTGAACCGACATTTTGACCAATGAATTACTAGCACTGCTTGAGAACTAATTAGTTAAGATTCTATATACTATTGAAAACACTTTGACGCTCCTGGGATTTGGAAATCAAATGCGAATGGATGAATGAGTTTGTAGAAACATTCTGTAGCACGCTAAGAAAGTCACGTAGCCAGTTCCTGATCATAATATTAACGGCGCAACTGCTGAAGTGTTGACATGGCAGCAAAATTGTGTCTCTACTAAGGATTTTCTTTGTGTTGCCGAATTGTATTCCACGAAACTGAACCCCCCGCAATTGACATAAATTTGAGGAACTTCCATAAAAGTGTTTCCTGCTATTTGTTTCCAGAACCAGAAATTTTGCAACAGTTATTTATTGTTGAGCAATCCATGGTACGTGAAAAAGTAAAATTTTGTCATTCAAGTACAAGCACGAAACATTTGTATTAAACCTGCCGACGCTGCAGTTTTGACACAACAATGACTTTGGTACGGAATGACTATATTGCGAAACAGGATTATCAGCGAAGCGATACATATGGTGTCAGAGCAGTGATACCCCGTCCAAAATTGCAGCGCGCGAATTAAAGTTCTGCAATTTTCCTACACAAGATAGGAAGAAAATTTATCCAGTTGAGAGACCACTCAAGATGAAAACTGTGATGTCTCAGTCGATATGGTGACTAGGCTGCAGGGCGTACAAGCAAGATATTATTGTTGTAATATGTTTTCGGATAACATTGCTGTGTATCGGAAAGCAGGCTGGCAATATCTGAGGCCGGTCCTTATGATATTAAGAAGTTTAGCTATGCATTTGAATTAAGTATATAAACTCTTGGAATATAATTCAAATAGAAAATGCACAGGATATGTTTTTGCATTACAAGTTTACGAATGACAGTTGTACAAATAAAATGTTTACTTAGTTTTATGGATGAATTGAATTGCAGATATTACTGTTTTTTTGTATGCATAATAACATTTTGAATGTTTTGTGAAATTTTTCTCTTGTTTTATTGAGCCCCGTTATTGAGATCACGCCATTGACTTATGCCTTAGGGAAACTTCTATTTTATGAACATATTCCTGTTGCAATTTTTTTCTTTTGCTTATACAATCATACATAAATTTATGAATAATGGAATATTGTCTCAGATGCTTGCATTATTATGTACATACATACATTCAATGCGGTCACATTTGACACCGGAACAAACTTTCCCGCTGTCAGCTGGACCTCCTTGTTAGCTGTAGCAATGATGAACATCAGACATCGCTGAAATGGGATAGGAGTTCCCACCCAATCGCACCCGAATGCAGCGTCTCTCACACTCTGCGCCTAAAAATGTTTACCATTAATGTTCTACCCTTCTGTGTGTCATGCAACGTTCGGCGCAATGTACCGGCTGAGTGGCAAGCGGTGTGTAATGTCCGATGTAAATTATCCAGACAGTTTTCCCACGAAAATAAGTTTCTAGCATACTTCGAATCATAGTATTTTTCCAGTTTAGTGTACGATACTATTTTATACTTGTAGGAAAATTTCATAACATTTACGATTATTTAAAACGAATTTATTTGTAATTTTGTTTCATCATGTTCTGTCAATTTTCTAGAGGTTGTGCAACTACTTGCATCGCGTGCGTGACTTAAACCAAAAGATTTACCTACCTAAACTTGCTAGGTAATCCTATTTGTGAAACTAAAAGATTGTTTGTATTCAATTTGGTAACTGCGCTTTTGTTCTGCTTAGGTATTTAGATATTTCTGTTGTCGGACATTAGGGCAAGAATTGCAATAATTTTGTTAAATCGAAGACACAACAGGTGGAAAACTTACATATTATTTTGAACTTCAATGCCTAACGTTTTGTCTGCTTAATTTTTTGCCACTTTTTTCAAAGCATGTAATAAATTTCCAATGTAAAAATTTTGCATATTAAGTTAACTGTGTTTTACGTCCCACCAGTAGAAATGTACTGAACGTTTTTGAATGTACAATGCTTTAGCTGTTCGCTATTACATTAAGCAGCGCAGTACAGACTTCCCAACGTGCATGAGACGTCTTTTCTTTTTATATAAATGCAAAAACTTTCAGTGTTCAAAGTAAGCACTGAACGCTTAATAATTTTGTTGTTTTCAGCGTTATGTACTTAACGTTTTAAGAAATATTTTATAAGTCCTTTTCCCTTACATGTTGTGTCAGCTGAGTTCCACACCAGCAGATCAGAAGCACGTCACTAGCGAACATCATGTATACTACCACTCCTTGATTCATGTCCGCATAATCTCCCCAGTTCTGCCAACATTTTTATAAGGTTAGAAGCACACAGGAACAGTGAAATGCTTGCAAAGACATGACTATTGACTACGTTACCTATTACAATTTAGTATGTTTTATATCTACATATATACGTGTATATATATATTTTTTCCTCCGATTACGACAGTAACCCAGAAGTTGCAAGTAGTTCTTTCACTGAATGTCTTCTAAGAACCACTATTTTCAACTCCATTAAATATCGGCTTATATGTTCTTACGTTAAATTACAAGACATATTCGAAATAATAACCTTTGCTTGCTAGCTATATATATATATATATATATATAGAGAGAGAGAGAGAGAGTGAGAGAGAGTTAACAAATTACGATGTATTTTAAAAAAACGTTCTGGAAAACGATCGAAATGACTCTCGAAGTCTTGATATAAATTGTGTCTTTAAGTGAGACCAAACAATAAGAATTACACAGATGTAAATGTGGGGAAGGCTGATGTCATTGATTCACTGATTGCTCACCAGAAGGTTTCGATACGTCTGTGCTTGCACCGACCGAGCAGTGATATGAGCTATAGCTTTGAGATGACTGAAGTAACGTCTCTTCTTCTGTAAGTTTCTTGACAATGTGTCTAAGTGTTAAATTTAAGTAATATTCGATGCTTAGATTTTCAGTAAAGAAGAGTGACTGGAATAGTCTGTTACACGAAACTGCAAACAAGACTCTAACGTGAACTTCGCAGAAAGGTTATTCATGCAACTGATGTGCAATTCGTGAGCTCCACTGGTTGTTGTACCACTTAAATGCTGCGAAGCTTCGCCACATCGTGGTTTAGCAATTCCATCGCACATGGATCGTGACAGCGAATTGCAGAAACGAATCCCTGTTGCACTCTCAGTTCTTCTTAAGTCCCGTCCTCGGCGAATGTCTGCTCACAAAAATACTGATTAATGTGTCTTCAGACTCATCCACATTTTATTTTTTCCAATTACACCTTCTTTTCACATCCGGTTTCTTGATTACCATTTATCTAACAAACCTATACGCAGTGGACGGACAATCTGTTTGTGTGTGTGGGTCAAAACCTGCTGCGTTACGATTATACGTATGCTTTTATCTTCTTTTTAGAAATAACAATTCTGTCTGTTTGAAAGATGGTGCAATACAGCAGACAATGTTTTGTACTCCAAAATATATGTTCACAAACTTTCCAAGCTTATTTGAAATTCTTTAATTGCGGCACACCTGCCCTAATATTTTACGGCAACTGTTTCATTATTCTGGAAGTGACGTCACACCCCCTTCACCCATCTGCGAATTCAATGAAGGACACGGCGGCTACGTGATATAAAGGCAATGTCATCAGGCTGTAAACATGTAACTTATCGTGAGTGCATTGTTACTTCGGTTGGAGCTAATTTAGGAATATTTCTTGTGTACTAATCAATAGTTCGATCAGGAAATTTGTAAACTCACCGCACAAAGCCAGTCCTTGTGCTTACAAAACAACACCGATATTCACTGCCATCACTCACAACACACCTGTAGGCTCACTGAACCAGCACATGTTCTGTGATCTGTAGAGGATTGCCAGATGCCCCCAAAATAAAAAAGGGGCCTCTCTCCCTCCGCGTCACCTCCCCCCCAATTTATAAATATGTTTTAGCCTTCATCATTTAGCTTTGTCAGTGAAGGCTCCTTTAATTTTTGCAAATGCTTTAATGTTCGCAATTTTCAGTTTTTGTGTTGTTATAAATGAAGAAGTCCCTTGAAGCCTGTTATAAACGCTGAGTGCAGTTAAGCGTTTATGTACAGTGGGCCGTCCAGCATGTCAGTAATAAGTAGAGCCTCTTGTTCAGGAAGAATGTTTCTGTGTATGGGAAATATCTGGGTACGTTCAGGATATCAGAGGGCGGTTCTCTGTGGCTGGACACAGGCCAGGAACTAGCGATTTCGGTTGTTTATCCTAAAGGATATCTGAATAACTAATGCACCTGCTGGCTTTGAATGGTGAGACATGGGGGAAAGACGTCCTTTTACATTGGCACTTTCCTTAATGCCACGTGTTTCTTATGTTCATGTTGCCAGTGAATGCCATGAAGGTCGTTAAAATGCTGATACTAACAGTATCGGCTTATATGTACGGCAAACATAAAGCAATGCTGAAAGTATAAGTGTTTACTAAGACTAGCAGTATGACACATTTGTGCAAATAGATGTTTCACAACTGTGCTTAATGATTAGACTGAAAATGTAATATTCCCAGTACACTTAACTGTAAGAGAATTACGGGTAATTATTTAATGCCTTTTAAAAATGTGAAGGAACAAAAATATTTGATTTAAATTTTTTATTTTGCAAGCGGGGTGTTGAAACTGTTAATAACAAATGTATGAGACATAAAGCGATAGTGTTATATGTCTCTCACTGGCCGACATAGCTGGGAAACAGATACTGCTGTCGTGTCTGAACATATGATATAACATCTCTGTATGTGCAACTTCACAATGGAGGTGTTACATGTTCCGGGTTTTGGGATTGACTGCAGGAATTTTGCCGTCTGAAATTAGGGAAGGATTAGAAAATATTTTGTGCTGATGATCTACCATAAAAATTGATCTTCGAAGTCGCATTTAAGGAATCTGTCAGTTTATAATGTTACCGATGGCAACAAATTTTTAGCGTACCATAACTACAGAGAAGGCACCGAAGCACATTGCGGCTAACAGGACCAGAAAGTGACCACATAGACCGATATTCAGTGCGTCTTCCAGATGCTGGATGTACCTGTGAATGAGGAGAGGTATACTGATATCACAAAAGGAAATGTTTTGTGAAGGACATTACAGTGCGGTGTAATTATATGACTATGTGCTGTATTTCACTGTAGTTGTAAGAATTACTAATAAGGCGGACTGATTTTACTATGATTTATATGTTGCTTTTCTGAAGAAAACTGGTAACGACAATATAAATGCTTCTTTGCCATATGCAGTTACATCAATGTGTTAGGCAATTTCACATATACCTACGTAATTACTTCCTGATGGTGTCGAATGCAGGCATTTAACTTTGCTTGCAAGTTACAGTTTGCATATTCATTATCTTTTTCATTTTCCTGCAGGTGGTGAGACGTGATATGTTGCTGTCTGATATCCAATATGGCCGCTTTTACCTTTTCGAACTGACTACAGGCCACAGAGGTCAATGTGGCAACCAGAGACGGGAAACTGTAGGTTATTCCCACTGTTTGCAGTGTCGCGAAACACTGTAAATAAGGGGATATTTACAGCTTAGTTATATGTTTATATAAAACTGTTAAGTAATTCTAGTGACACTTCTTTCAGCTGACTATAAAAATATCCGTATTAAGAGTCAGGTAACGAATTTAACTCCCATCATATTTTGTGTTTCGTTTATGAAACGTAAGGTCACAACCGATTGAATCGACTTTAAATTTTGATATAACTCAATAGGCTACTGTCTGCACTGAAATTGACAAAATTTTGGCACCGTTCTGTAATACCCATTCTGTGTGCTTTCACGAATATACGAGTAATTACACAAGAAAATCAGGAAGTGAATATGAATATGTGAATGAGAAAGCTATGAAAGAATGGTGGAGTACATATGAAGATGGAGACCTACTGCGGAATTTAGAATATTGGCCTGAACGCTATATCAAAGGATACGAGACACACAATATATGCAATGACAGGGCGCAATGTATATAACAGAATACTTTTTCATTTACAGTTATTTCATTGCTTTAATCACCAATTTACCGACAGTATCTTTCTTTTATTTTAATAATACATTATTTAGTGTTTGCAGCGAATCCCCCATGGAAGCAGCATGGAATCGAGGTGGTGAGGGTGCAATTATCTGCGGTAGCATGATTCGATATTAACACAGTAATCCACATGTGTCAGTTCCCGCCTGTCTGTAGTTAGTTGCTTTTGTTTTTGTTGGTTTGGGGAACGGATCACGTGACGCTCGACATGTTGTTTGATGTAGAAATGCGATGGTGGGGGGAGGTGATTTAAAATTTGTGGAAATTTTACAAATAAATTGTAAATGTGAGGAGAGTGGGTGCTGTGTTCTTTGTGACCGAGATTATGGTGAATCTTAACGAGGCATTAATTAATCACGTTTTTCCGGTCTCTGGACTTTATCTAGAGGAAGAGAAAACAACCACACTCCAATATTCACATCAAATTTATTAAAATATACGTATAATTTAACGACATTACGAGGTTACACTATATCAGATTCCACCAAGCATTATTCCATTCAATACGGGCCATCATGAAGCAAGAAGTTACCCCTTTGGGAAAATTAATATTTATTTCGACCTTTAACCTATTTTAATTTAGGTACTTCCAATAACATATATATTTCTTTAAGACTGAAGTCTCAGGCACGCAACTCCAGTCCATGCAACAGAAACCCAATTTACATATTTAGAGTTCTGAATGTCTTGACGGTCGAAACATGTATTCAGTGGTGAATGAATAATTACCATCTAGACAATAAATGTTGTGTAGATGAAAATATGGACACGTTTCGTCATTAAATACGGACACAACGTGATGCAGAACGTGAAAGCGATTTTTTATTTAATTGATAGAAATTGTTACCTGTGAGATGTTAACCAGTTCGTAGAACGGTGAAACAGTCCAGTCGAAAGGATACCATGTAATGAACAGTGTTTCGTGTTTTGTAGCTATGCGTATTGATGACTGGACGATATGAAACCCCACGATCACAACAGCTACCCGCGTTGTGTACGTCTTAATGAGCGGGATCCATCCTGCCGCTGTCAGCTGTCCGTTATCAGCTTCTCTGGTCGGCAGATCTTCCCACGTGAAGCTGTCTGTTAGGTCTATCGCACGTTCAATACTGCGTTTTCGGAGTCTGAGACAAACAAACCAAACAGTGATATAAACTCAGGCAAATGGGAAAAAGGAACTTAAGGAAAGGACGAAGTTTCTGACGTCCTGATGTAAAGCTGCGTAAGAAAAACCAATTCTTAGCAGAGGGTTTCTTGAAGCAAGTCTGAAAATTTACTCCGTGGTGTGGAACGCAATAATTTTCATTGTCAAAATTTCTCGTACTCTCACCCTGAAAACAATTATTCTGTGTGGAAAAATGTAACATTTTGACAACTCATTTGATCTACTTCAAAACATCCGTCTATCTGTACGTATGCTGTTTTAGTACAGGGTATTTTTACAGTCCTGTCTGAAGTACATCGACAAACATCTTCAGTGCTTAGGCTAAACTACATGATACAGATCTGGATCGAAAAGCGTTCTGTTCAATTTAAAGCTTTTGTTATATATTTGTGTTTATTCTTTATTGCTCGAAATATGAATCTGTAGGAATTAAACAAATGCCTGTGATGTACTCGTATGAAGGTTCATGTCCAGAGTTCTGGCTTACCTGCAGTAGACAAACATCCATAGACTATTCGTGAACGCAATCGAGACACGAAAAGTTGTCATGACATATCCCAAATTATCCCTGTGTATGTACACATCGACGAACATCCCTACAAATGTGGTGCAAGTACAGGAAATTGCGGTTATCATGTAGAGAGCGTAAATAGTCGACATTTTCTTCATTTTAAACGGAATCCCTGATAACCTTAAGAGGAAAATAATCGAACCGAAACGACTGTTTGACTTTTCCTTTACTTGTGGTACTTCGTTATCCATATAGAAATGAAATACTTAAGGAAACAATTCCAGATGTTTAAAATATTACCTAAAATACTTTACAATCCAATATCGTCTAGTATATATTATGTTCTCACTGATTCACTGTATGTCTGAGATTCAGACCTGCGCTCACGGCACTGAGCATGTTAAAGGTTTGTAACTGGCGTTTGGGACAGAGAGCTGATCAATACTTAGTGAAACTGAATTATAAATGAGAGATAAAAGTTTGTATTTCAGAATCAATAATTGATAATTAGGAGTATGCGCAGTGTAGTGTAAGATCAAGCCATCGATTTTGAAAGGTTTGTAGAAGGAACGGAACTAGTTCATTGCTACGGCTGATTAATTCACAATGTGAAGAAATTTCACGGATTAAGTAGGAGATGATGCATTGTATGAACTGGAATATAGCGGAACTATATTCAAGGGTCTGCTGTTTTCCCTCAGAGAATTCCATAATCGGTGTAATGATTATTTTTTTTATCGTATGCTCTATCGTATACTAAATAAGTAGTCTCGTACAGCCTAAATTATTTTACCACAATTTGGGTTTTGAATTAGTTACATTTAACTCAGCGCCGTACAAAAAGCCGCGTACTTAAGCTGAGTCAATGGATGGGTATAAACAAAAGAAAATAGGTATAAACTGGCACTTTGAACGTCAGGTATCTATATATGCCAGGATTAGTTAAGGCAGTAGCCACAGAATTAGCGACCTACAAATTAGATTTTGTGGTTGTAGAGGAGTTCAGATTGAAAAAGGTGGGCACTGAATGGGCAGAAGATTTTTGTTTTTCCTTTAAAAGTAATGAATCCTAAATAATTGACAGGATTTGTTGTTCGCCGGAGTGAAGAATCAACAGTTAATGGAGTTTACTACATTAATATCAGAAGGATTTGTTTAGTGCTAGGGTCGCTGGTGTTTTATTATTTTCCGGAATGTGCCGGTCCGAAATTTGGATAAAATTAAAGATCAAAGATACGTTTAATGAGTGGTTAGAGCATATGATTGAAACTTCACATAAGTACCGTACACAAATTTCGATAGGAGGTCGTATTGCAGAACTTGGGGGAGGCGATATCTTAAATTGCGATAGGAGGTTGTATTGCAAATCTTGGGAGAGAAGATATCTTAAATTGCGATAGGAGGTTGTATTGCAGAACTGGGGACAGGCGATACCTTAAATTGCGATAGGAGTTTGTATTGCAAAACTTGAAAAACAGATATTTGAATTTGCTCCAGGAGATATGATTGCTAAACTGGGTAGAAGAAGTATTTTAAATTGCAAATTTTTTTTCTCCAAAACTGGGGAGAGGAGATACTTGAAATTGCGCTAGGAATTTCTATTGCAAATCAAGGGAGAACATATATTTAAATTGTGGTAGGAAATTTTTTTGCAAAAGTTGGGAGTTCAGATATTTTGAATTCGACAAAAGGGAGTTAGAGTAATCATAAATATAGGAATTGTAATTGTGTTATTGTAGTCAAATTTTGCCACGTAATTTATCGAATTGTTAAGTTCACAGTCCTTCCGAATCGAAACGTTCAGAAATACTTTTTAACCACTCTTGATTTTGAGGTTTTCCACATCTTAAAAGACAAAATATGACATTCAAATTGTATGTTACGTCCGACCTTTCATGGGAGCTGTCTGTCAGACTGATCGGCGAAAGTTATGGAGGGACTGTATTATTGTTGGGGAAAACAGAAGTGTGATATGGAGCGGTTTCATTTCAAGAAGCTGAACAGCTGGAAGTTGAAAACCTAAAGTGTCAAACAGTTTTGAAGGTTAGTCCCCACGTTAGTGGGGGCATAACAATTGCTTGGGATACTGTCAGACAAAATATCAGCTAAAGAGATGTTATGAGACGTAAATGAAATTATTTTAAACCGTGGTTTGATTAATTGTTCTTTTCGGAATTTGTAGATTACAGGAAATGGCTAAATTGCATTGATTACAGTTTCCAAGCTAAATTCCTGCTGATATTTTGAACAAAATAAGACGCACAGCTTGCAGACATTTGAGGAACAACTGAGGGTATATCGGAAAGAAAAATTAGTGAACTTGAAACACACAGTATTAAGAGGAGTTCATAGAATTGTATATATGAATTTAAGACAGAATTCCAGCCTGAAGCTGACATGGGAAATTATAATGTAGTGCCCCGCTCAACACAATGCCTGTGTGCTATAGTTATTGGGTGTAATGTGGTAAGGGTTGTGATTATTTACCGGTAGCCAATCTGTAAACACTGAAGATAACAGCAAAATACAATAGCAGGTTAGTCGGAAATTATATCTTCCGTACAAAAACGGATGAAATGCTTTGGTATTGTCGCGAAACGCACATATTAGCCCCGTTATATGTGTTTGTCTGCCGGTTTCTCAGCGTGGATTCCATTTCATGTATTTCATTGAAAGCGTATATTGGGGACTTTCGTAAAAACCTGTAGGGAAAACCCAGTTTTGTTAAAATCGGTACAAAGTGCTGAGCATTTAACTTGAAGCCCTATGAATGACCCAGTGTTTCCTGCGACATTATATCGCCATAAAAGCGCTGCTTTCCAGAGAAGTTGATTCAGGTTGTTAGTGTATTCGAAGAGGTATAAACATTACGCGAACTCATCACAATATCACGTGCCCTCTTGTACTAAACTGACCAGGAGTGGATCTCCTAACATTTGTATACTGTATTTATCAACACAGACGTTCTCGTAATTGATCGGTATTTTTGTCACCAGATCACGTGGCACTGGATGTAATGCGGCATTGGAGAAATGATACCATTTGATTTTGTACACATCATCATCGGAACGATGTTGCCAACCTTACGAAGTGTTGCAGTGCAACTCAAATATTTGTGATGGTTATGCCAAAGTGGTGTTTACCACAATAAGCTGCTTATTGGTACCATCTGCTTACAGCTTTACGTACACGGAAGATCACATTTGCTATCGTCGGTTTTGTGAAAGTACGGAACAAGGCGGCGAATACGAGTAATAGTATTTTTGAGGAAAATATTTGTCTTAGAGCAACAGATCGAATATTCAACTGCTCCTTCCCTTTGTTTTCCTGTTACATCACGGATATTGCCTCCTAAAGAACATCAAAAACAGAACTTATAATGTTTCAAGATAACAAATGAAATCGTAGATCATGTTTCATATAGAAAGTAGGTCACAGACATTTATGTAAGGGAAGGAAACTTTTCTGTGGCGGAGGAATAAATTAAGTTGTAATAGGTTAGTGATACACGATTTTATTTCAATGTGAGTTGTAGATTTTGACTCTCCAGTTTGAACTTTGGCTCCAAATAGCTCAAGAAGCATCGTATTCAAACTTTAAAAGTTTTGTAGTCTCTTTACTCACATTTTGTCAGCTGTATTTTTTAATAATCAATATATATTTCGGCGTTAGATTGTCTCTCGTCCTGGCAGCGTCTCGAAACAACACAGATGTAAGTGAAATATTCTTCACTTTAATAAACATTTAATGTGTAATGATCAAAGTGCCAAAAGAAACGCAAGAAAAATTGCCTAATTGTCATCCGATGTGATTTCAGTTCCAAATTGTTGACATGTTTTAGTAATCCTCCACACATGTTCTGCAGATTGTACAAATGAACAGACCTGTACAATGTAACAGGAAGTGTTTTATGAAGGTACATTACCAAAGCATTTCACACGCAATGTCTTTCACACTGAAAGTGCTGCAGCTGTATAAGTTTTTACTTAAAGTACGGTAGTGGATCGAAGCAGGATTTTTTTTTTTTTAAACCCATGGTTCCGTGCATCACGATTCAATGTCAATAAATGTCCAACACGATGCAGCTATATGTAGACTTTTATTCTCAGTTACACTACTCGACAT
>Ga0268261_10002140_pt1 | contig 14061 bp, 13 predicted proteins | sample TergutNc150P1_FD_190353 | JGI IMG/M metagenome (GOLD analysis project Ga0268261, IMG submission 190353) | Nasutitermes corniger P1 segment gut microbial community from laboratory colony in Florida, USA - Nc150 P1 (SPAdes) (version 2) | ecosystem: Host-associated > Arthropoda: Insects >... | reverse complement strand
CTGTTACCACATGTTTAAATACACTCTGCTACCCCCTTTTCCCCTGTGTTTAATCAGAGTACAGAAATATTATGCTTGCCTCAAAATAAAATTTTAAAGTTATGAATCCTCCCCCACCCCCCCTCTTACACTTTTCACCAATATCAACTGAACTTACATTCAGCTTTTGTGAAGGTATCTAGTACCTCTGGAGAATGAGCACTTTCAAAAATAACTCTTAGAAACATTGCAAGTGACACTTGGCACTTCTCTTTTTTCAAATCTGTATGCTATAAGGTCATATATAATAAAAAAAAGCAGACTCTTCATGTGCTTTGTTAAGCATCAGACCAAGAAATTTTCAGTGCTTAGTTCAGCATCACATCCTAACAACATATCTTTATGCATTCCTAACTGGAGTACAAACTGGAGATGAGGGGTCAGTGCTCATTCTATAGCTGTTTTATGCCTGATGAAAGAGCCCCCACTAGCTGCTGAGTAGGAGGTTGGTTGGGTCCCAAGGCAAATATGGGTATGGTGGTAAAGAGGAAAGTGTGAGCTTCTGCTAGAAATAAAATCCTGGTGTGTAGTACTGAGTAAACTATTTCAGCTGTGTAGCATACCATCAGCTGAATCTGATGTCTTACTCTCTGCTGTCTAAAACATTAAAATGTATAAAAATGTAAATTTATCTGCAGTTTTGTATGGGTCTGAAACTTGGGTTTTCATCAAGAGATGAATAAAGATTGTAGGTGACTGAGAACAGGGTACTGAGGAGAATATTTAGAGTCATGAGGAAGAAAGTGACACAAAGCTTGAGAATATCGCATAGGGAGGAGTTTCATAATATGTACTCTTTATCAACAATTACTGGGATAATAAAGTGGACAATTGGAGGAGCAGAACATGTAGTTTGGATGGTACAGTTGAGAAATGCATATACCATTTTTGTTACAAAATTCTGCAAGGAAGGTGGGGATCTCTTGGAAGATCTAGGTATAAATGGGAGGATAGTATGCAAATCAATCTTAAGAATAGTGGGTGGATGAGTGCGGACTGGATTTTACTGCCTCAGTGTCGGTTCCAGTGTTCAACTGTTCTGAACAGAGTAATAAACTTTAATGTTCTGTGAAAGGTAAGAATTTTCATGAGTAGCTGAGCTACTATTTGGTTAAGGTCTCTGTTCCATTAATAGTCAGTTCTACAGTTAGTGGGATGTCCCTCATGTGATCTAAGCCATGGAAGGAAGTCTGTATTTGAATAATAATTTCAGGATGTTTTGTCTTGGTACTATCATCAATTTAAAATCACATTTGACATTGGATAACCTTTATTTGCATTATATATGCACTGCAAGTCCTTTTTTTATTGTCACTTGTGCTGCAGGTACACTGATTTGTGTTCTTTGTTATGATGGAAATTATGCAAACCTCCTTTCCTCATCCCATGCAAATTACCATCACAATGCATAATATGCAGTCCATCAAATAGATGCTTCATTTTAAATTGTACACATTCTTTATGTACACTGAATGTACAGGAATTATGTGGTGTTAATTAGTATGGAACACTTTAAAAGATAATTTTTCAATGTAAAATATGTTCAGTGTGTGAATTATTGGCAACAGTTATGATAAATTGAAATACACTACCAATAGAATAAAATGTTTTTACTATAAACATACATATTTTGGCATGTACAAAATATTGTGAAACAATAATTAGGAAGTATTCACTGGTGGCAACCCAATATCCCAACCTAACAGTGCAAGCTTTAAACAAAATTTTCATGTTCATTTATATGCTGTTGTATTTCTAACTAAATACCAGATTAAACAATTCAGTACAACTTACACCTACTTCATTTACACTTTGTTGCACCCAACATATGTCAGACTCAAGTTCATCCTTGCAGGACCCGTACATAGCTATGGAGGTTACAGCATGCTGTAGTGTATGATAATTGACATCCAGATACCTAGCTGCAATCTTAGAAAATGTAAGCAACCAGTATTTGGTTATGATATATATTTAACTGCAGTTGGGTTGACACCTGGTGGCAGTAGTACATACAATACATGTTTACACACAAACAATACATGGAACAACACAGTTCAGTAATTAGGAAGAGTGCGGACCATGCCCTGTCTTTGCGAGGTACACCCTGGCATTTGCCTTACAACTGAGGAAAGAGCATGGAAAAACCTCAGTCAGGGTAGCCGGAGAATGCCAGTTGGCAAAGAGTATACAGAACAGAGCATACTTGTCAATAAGAATACATGAGAATGACCTTAAAATATATAAATGCTATGCATAATGAAGTCTTTTGCTACAGTAGTTGTCACTTATTGTGTACTTTACAATAACCTTATACAAACATGTGCATCCTGTTTGCTTGGTTAATTGCCAAGCATGTTGTGGATATCTGCTATCCTTGTTACATACCTTTAATATTACTTTTTAGTAATCGTCTCTTATTGTTCTTATAACAAATTTAGCCTGAGTTTTTGTTTATTGCTGTTGGTCTCATATGCTTCTATATTAATGTTTTTAGCATAAGAAAGGGTACGCAGTGTCATGTCCCATATTTTATTATACTGCTCTTTGTTGTGACACGTAGTGCTACTGAATGTATGGCTTCTTCCAGTTACCAGTTTTGGGCTTGTCCCATTTTGCTGTTGCATGTAGTTTTCATTACTGTATTGTAAACACCAATCAACTTTTACATACTTGATTTTATGTTAGGGTGTTCACCCCTGCCAATGTGAGTAGGCTTCAGGTACACGTCACACTGTAGTTGTGCCATAACTGTACGTAAATATGTCACATTTAAGCCTTCTCACATGATCAGCTGTGTAAGTATGAAAGGAGTTTCCATTCTTAAGGATTGAGGTGATCAGTGAAGCATCAGTTCATTGTGTTTATACATACTTTGCTCTTGGAACCCAGTGTCATGGTCTGCTCACAGATACGGATAACAGGTTCTGAGGCCATTTACTGCTACAGCACTCATCATAGCAGTCCTTGATGAATGGGGTAGGAGCAGTCTATGTAATATTCAAAGTGCTTCCTTAGTGATATGACTGTTCAAACAAAACTCCCTTGCATTATTTGTGTGTGTGTGTGTGCACGTGTGCGTGCATGTGTGCACACGCATGTGGGCATGGACATGTGCTTTGTTTAAAATACAAAGATGTTTGGAATATACGTATGATAATATATCAATGTATAAGCACCATAAGGGTCTGAACACAAAAGTTATTTAATTTGATGATTCTTATAGGTACTTAAATTTGATATTCATGGATCTGTGCATCGTGGATGATTCAGTAGAATTACACGTACTTAATGTTCTTTCTGTTAGTAGTGAGGAACATATGCATGAATAATAGTTCTCATTGTATGTGTGCTGTTTAATGCTCTTTGCTTCTACAGACAACTGCAGAGGATTACAAAAATAATTTTGTTGCATTTGCACATGTTACAGGTGTGTACAGCAGCAGAAACTGTGAAAATAATTTTGGAAGTTATTGTAAGAACATTAAAACTAAAATCTGAAGATGAAATAGTTGTGTTTGTGAACAACTTGGGTGGTACATCACAGCTGGAGCAATGGCTGGTCACTGGAGAAGTGCATAAACAATTTAGTAAGCATTTAAAAATATTTACAGTGCTTACAGAATGTGGTAGCTCTTCCATCAGTGAAAGTATTCCTCAGGAATGATCACTAACTATTGTAGTACCACAGATATGATGGTATATGTCAAATGACACATTTTTCACTGTACTGATTTTATCTATTGCTGTCACATTATCGAGAGCCACATAATTTGAGCCAGGAACTCTCACATTGTGTGAGACTATAATTTGAGCAACAAATGATGAATGAAGACATCTGACTGTCGCTGTAGGGCAACCAACCACGGCTCCAACTTCTTCAACTTACTTTGCCCCTCCCATTCCAAATTGTCTTTTATGTCACTGCTGTTAGGCAGGTAAATTTTTTTCATGTTTGTGGTACTACTATAATTAACTCCAGATTGTTGATTCTTTATTCAAAAGTTCAGTTACTCAGTTGGTCAAGATATTCTTCTGATGTTTATGGAGTCTGAAGATTCACTACCCTATATGTGTATAGCATGCAAGAACCCACTGTTGGACCCTGTCTTGGGCCAGGTGAATCCAGTCCACACCTTCACCCCATATTTTTCTGAGATCAATTTTAATACTCCGTAGAAATACCAACAAGATGCAGCTTTGTAATAGAATTTATTATTCCAATGTTTTTTGAAGGCTCAACATGTTTTGAGCAGCACACTGCTCATCATCAGGAGCTCTAAACTGTATTTGCAGTGTCTGGTTTATATACCCATATGGTGACCGGCCATTGCCAAGGCTTTGGCAACGGCCGCTCGAAACATGTTGAGCCTTCAAAAAACTTTGGAATAATAAATTCTATTACAAAGCTGCATCTTGTTGGTATTTCAATGGAGTAATCTACGATGCACGGATCCATGAGTATCAAATTTATCAATTTTGATATTATATTCTTATAAGCCTATGTCTCTCTGAAGTAGTATTATCTTTTGAGGTTTCCTGAGTAAGTAGTATGTGTTTCGTATCTCACTCATGCATGCTACTCTTCCCACCTACCTAGTCTTACTGGAATTACGTAAGTGCCTTATCATAATGCAATTTTTTCCATCCTCCTATTACATCCACTTCGCTGGTGCTAAATATTTTATTTGCTGTTTTGCTCAAGATACTCTCAGTTTATATTCTTCTCATCATGTGAGCTCAAGTATATCATCTGTGTAAAGCAACAAGTAGAATACTGTATTCTACAAGAATGATAAAATAAAGATAAGGTTTTCTCTTGTGCATTCTATCAGTGCATATGAGGGAGTGGGAGAATGAGTGGTCAGCATCACATCCCAGCTGCTAAACACCTGAGGCAAAGTCTCCTGGTACCCATTAAACAGGAAGCTGAGTGGGTGCCACAGCCAGTCAGGCTGCGTCAGAAAAATAATAACCTCTTGCTCCTGCAGAGTCGAACCACAATTCCATGGATGTCCAGCCTGTAGCCAACTCACTGTACTGCATACACTATCCGGATTTATCCACAACAGTGATACCAATTATATAAATTATGTAATTTTGAATGTATCCTTTGTTCCAGCTGCCCTTGGCATCGCGGTCTTACGTATATATGCAGCATGTATTATGACTTCATTAGAAATGGCCGGGGTCCAAGTCTCTGCATTAAAGGTTCCTAGGGCACACAAGGAAGACTGGTTGAATTATCTTGATGCAGAAACCAAGGCATGTGCCTGGTTTGGCTCTCCAATGTCCATACCACCAGCAAATCCAATGAAGGATGTTCCTCCTCCTGCGAGTGATCCGAGAGAATTTGAGGTTGGTATAGTATGTGAGCACTTAACATAGAAATCATTTCAATTGTGAAAAGAGCTTCAAAAACTAGATCAAATGTCCTTCCCAAACAGAAAATGAATTTCCCATTCCAAAGCTTTGGAAAGAAAATTACTCTATTTGTGTCTGCGTAAGAATTCAGCATTTAACCTGTCAAATTATTTAAATAAACTCTATTAACATATGTCAGAGACTGTCAGCATTGGAAATATGAAGGATTTTAAAATATTTCACAGGCTTTTGAAATTGGCATCTTTTAAAAAAGTAATAGGGGAACCTATTCTTATGAATCTGTTTTTACGTGTTTATGATCAGACAATATTATTGACAACAGCATAACAAGACAAAGTTTTAATAATGTAAAATGTAAATGAGGGCGATGATAAATATGGGATTCTGGCTAGACAGTATTAGTTTTATATTAATTTTTTTTAATTTGCCTAATGGATTGTACTTTCGTGACCATACGATGCCCCCAACCATTAAGACACACCAAGATTTTAGAAGGCAAATTAGGTAAAAAATATTTTATTCATAGTTGAAGCTCAAATTCACAAATATACTCAACAAAATGGCAGTGCAGTATAAAGTTTCTACTGGTCATAGAATCTTCTGAAATCTTTGTCATTGCTGTCACACTCATCATTACTATTGTTATTGTCAAGTCATTCACATTCTTCAAATAGCACATCATCTTCAGTACCATCAAGGACATCAGTGGTCCCACATTTCTTGAAGTGTCTCATGTCTCACAATCCATGTCTGTACTTAAACTGGTAACACCAACAATTTGTTTCAGCAAAAATAGCATTGCTTTATGCACTGCCAATTTTCTCACCTCAAAAAATTTCACTTTCGTAGACATAATTTTAGGGACACACAGTGGTGCAGTTGATTGAGACATTACGCTACAAGCTGGAAGGACGTGAGTTTGATTCCCAATGGTGTAACTGGAATTTTCTGACACATTCCTTCCAGTTGCACTGTGACCCTGGGGTCGACTCAGCCTCTGAGGGTAAAGGCAGCCAGTGTATAGGGCTGACAACTTAACCACCCTTCATGTGCCAATTGTATTGAAACCTGGGTGCCTCAACCTCCTGGAACCCTCAGGGTCTGTCCAGGCCTGTAAAGAGATTGCGTTGCTTTTAGACATAAATTTCACATTTTTGCTGATCTGTCATCCAGTATCCAGAAGGTCCTACGACCGGCCATCTCGACACAGGTTTTTCTTGGTTTTCCTGGGTCCAAGAGCGAATGCTGAGATGGTTCCCACCTTTCCAAGTTCCCTCTACATGCTTCTCATGTAGCCCTCCCGACTTAAATTCAGTAGTTACCAATTGTCTTTTATCATACTATGTAAAATGACCACTGCCACCAGCTGACAACCCAACTGCAGTTAATAAATATTATTATTATTATTTCATTTCTGCTTCTAGGTCAGGCTCTTTTACAATATGTGTATGAAAAGAGTATTTATTCTTCCGTAACGTCTGTAGTAATTCCCCTTGTGCCCTTCTCTATTTATGCGTCTCTTTCTGCTTTGGAGGTGGACCAACATGTCTTTCAGCTGTACTATTACTATGCTCTTTTGCATAATGTATCACATTTAATTTCAAAGTTACACTATACAAAAATCCTCTTCTGTTTACTACACATTCTTTTAGGAGCACAGATTTATTTTAAGTAAACTCATTACCACTATAGGCTATGCAGAAATGTGTTGTACTGAACATCTAGTGTAAGGAACAGTGAAGATTTGTTTCTCTTCCTTCAGCAAATGCAGGAATATAAGTTGCTATGACAGTCATATTAATACACTTCAAATCATAAGGTGCAGAAGTTTATACAGCATTTGCAAGGAACGAAGGTGGATCTTGTAGTCTGAGAAATATTGTGCCTCAATTACTGTAACTTATGTAAGCTACTTAGGCTAACACTTCTGAACAATTAATTTGAAAACAATGTGCAGATTGCGGTCTTGTGGATTATAGCACTGTATGTAGTCCGGCAAGTGGTCACTGACATTTACAAGGGGCCTGTTTTCCTGAAGATAGAGGTAGTAGCTTCCACCAAAATGTTGATAATCATCTACAAGACTGCTTGCTGTCATATCCTAGAACATGGTTCCTCAAACTGTGGTATGCCTACCAATACTGATATGCCAACCACTGTTTACAGCCCATGGCCTTAATTACGAATTGAAATGTATGAAGGATAACAACTTACAAAAGTAAATAAAAAACATGACACACCATATTTGCTAATACACAGCACTGCTGGCAATATATAAGTTTGCCCAGTGTCATCCTGTCTTTCCAGTTTCATCTATTTTATTTAAATACAAAGAGATACTGGTGGAGCAGTGAAATTGATAAATTTAATTTAGTGATATGAGAGTGATAAAGTTGGAGAGCACCTGTCCTAGGAGACCACAGTCTGTAACTTCACCATGGCAGAAATCTCAAATCTCACAAACTCTCTAGTTTCAGAAAATACTGAAGTGCATCTACCCTGCCCAGCTAATTCCCATTGAACAATTTGTGTTACTTATGGCTGTGTCATTACTTAGTGATTGCTTAATGAATAAATTGTTTCTGAACAGTGAAACTAGCAAACACAGATTGTTCAATTAATGTACATACTGATACACAAAGGTTATTCTTTCAGAATAGAAACTGGTTCTGGTTGCTCAGCAACTACATCGAATGCAGAGAGAAACATAGAGAACTGTAGACATGCATTTTATGCATAATACGAGTACTAACATGAAGCCACTTATTGCATATGGAAAATTTGGTGATTTAACCTTTGACAACAGTGACACAGATGAAATGACATTTCTTTTCCTTTGTTTCTTAAGCTGAAAGGACCTGCAATAAGTGAAGCAGGCTGTAATGTATTAAGAAGATGTCTTGAAGGAGTTGCATATTCTTTTATTTCCAACGAGAGTCAGTTGAATGAACTTGACAGTGCTTGTGGTGATGGTGACACAGGCACAACACTGCGCAGAATGGCAGACGGTCAGTAATCACTTGTGGAAATACTTATAAGTCATTGCTTTCAATGGAATAAGTATGAAACTTTCCATTATTATAGATTTTATCTATGCAAAATTTTTTAGATGTAACCTCAATGTTTCCCAGTCACCATGTTTGTAATTGCTGAGCCATTAAGAGTGGTTTATATAGAATTGACATTGATGTATATTGTTTATATCCATACAGAATTTTCAGACTTAATTCATTGGCTCATTAATTATCAGCAGCAAAGTGAAGGCTGAATATGTGTTAGTAAATATAATGAAACCATCAAGTACAACTTATTTGCGTGTGTGTGTGTGTGTGTGTTTTACATAAAAACACCATTCATCCCTGACATATTTCAAACCTTCGAGGTGGTCATCAATGGGATGAAACTTTATCAACTTACAAAATGTAGACGGGTTAAAATAGGTGAATTTTAACCAGCAAACACCAGTACCATTTGGTATACATGGAGCAGTAAGTGAATGGGATTCCTGTGTGTTACTAATCTTCACATTATTTTGTTATTTTGTTCATCAGATTTTACCAGCATGTATTATGTAAGTGGTACACACTCAAAGCTCATGGTGGCATTCATGTTGCTGTTTGAAATTCTAGAAAGACGGTACCTTCACAAAAGTAGTATATTTTTCAAAGATTCATTATGTAATGCAATTTCAGTATCAGGTTTGAGGCTGTTATAGTTGTGAATGTTAATACAGCAGTTTTCTAAACATAAAAAGAGCAACATGTCCACTCCTAAACAACACATCATCCTATTCCAGGAGACTGTTATCTTAACTTTAGGAACCTGTGTTAATACTGAACTACTTTTTCTCTTCCCTCTCAGTCTGGTACAGCTGTCATGATGCTGTTATTTATGGTAAGGAAGTATGGAGGAGGATAGTCTTTAGTAGCATGAAATTTATACCAAGTTATAATTAATTTCCATTATTGGGTCTGAAGTCAGGGGACAAGCACACAGCCATGATGATACACTAGATGTCTTTCATAATCAAATTAGGATATTTGTCTAGAAAACTCAATTTCCTTCTGAAGACTTAATCAAGAGATGTTTGCCTGACTTGCTTATTTAATATTCTTAGGCATTCTGCTCCAGTTGGGAACTTTAGCAGTGTCACATCCTAGTACCATGCTCAAGCAACTCAGTTCCATTGCTGAAACAGCAATGGGTGGTACATCAGGTGCTCTGTACAGCCTCATGTTGACAATGGCAGGAATGGCTCTGGAAGCTGAGGTTGAGGCAGTAACTACAAGGACTTGGGCTACAGCACTGAGGGCTGGCACAAATGGGACACTACACTACAGCCAGGCAAAACCTGGTGATAGATCCATGGTTAGAATGTGCTTGTTTTTATGAGCATGCAAATTATTAAGACTCATTTTAAAGAAATAGTAAGGTATAAATACAAATAACACTATATACTGCTAGGAAAACCACTGAAGTTTTTGTTGCAATCATGATCTTTAGTTTGCCACATACTGATTATTTTCTTGTCTACTAGCTAACAACTTGTTTTCAGAAATTACTTTACTTTTTAATGCAAATAACATGTGATTAGTGACTGAATAAATTTTAAATGTATAGGGCAAACTCTCACATTTACAAGTATAATATGTAAGAACGGACAGGCAATGACATTCTTGGATTCTAGTGTAAGCTTTATGTTTGGTGCTATACTGACCAGACTGAAAGGCAAATTTTTATTCCACTTAAAAATAAAATTTCATGAATAGGTGGTTGTCTTGTGTTCTTAAATGGGGTAAAACAAATTAGATTCAACATATAAACAAATGGCAAGTGTGACTTATCTTGAAACCTGGTATCTGTAGAGTATGGTCTTAACACTTTGCAGACCACATGGTCTTTTAATTAAATACCCCCAGTTCCTGGACATTTTAAATGCTTTGAATGTTCAACCCCATAACATACTCTTACTTGCAGTTTGACACTGTAGATTATGCTCCTAGCCCAAGACTGCAGAAACTGCATATAGGTAGTTTAGTAGTTCTTCACTGAATGGTATTTCTGAAAACAAGACCCTTTGTGAAGCAGAACAATGCATAATTTACAAATGTATCTAGTTTCTCCTCACTTCTTTTGTGCAGCACACACTTTACACTGTCTTGTAGGATACTTCTTTTTTCCCTCCCCACCAGCAACAAATTTTTCCAGTTTGTATATTCTGAAATCCTTGGAGAGTCTGCTTGGCGGGTCTTGTTTGGGCCCCCTTGTTGTTGTTTGCTTCTCTGGCAATTGAACGTCATCAGAACTTGACTCATTTCAATTCTGAACTTCTGATATCTAGGACCTTCTACCTCATGCAGGAAGTTCTTGTACTTTACTTGTTTGTTTGTATTTAGTGTCCTGTACACAAAAAAATGCATCGAAGTGTACACACTTTAGCAGATACAATACCACCCTTTTTGACCATTTTACAGTTTTCCTCAGAACTGAATAATAACTGAGGTACTGGTCTGCCCTGTCCATGCCCTTCGTGAATTTATTGTACTGGACAACAGTGTAAGGCTTTTTTATTTCCATGTTTGTTTTTCTGTCTCTCCTTCCTGTGTTCACAATTGTCGCATCATGGATCGTACTTATCATTTGCATGAGTCTTTTGTCCTTCCACACTTGCACCATTACATCCCCTTTCCTCCAGAATGCTGACTGCCCTGTTTTCAAGCATTTGCTTTCTCCTCCTAGGTCACATGGAATGCCCCTGTTGGCCCTCATAGTGCCGCAGAGTCTCACGTTGCTGTCTAGTAATGTTTGAGCTAATCTCACACTGTTATAAAAACTGTCTTGATAGATGTGATGATTTTGGCCTAAGTTTCTGTCTAAAGTGATAAAACTGTGTCCTCCAACTTCTTCCTCAGCTGAGTATATCTCCATGTTGCAGATATAACTTGATACTGCCTCATACACCATTTTCACCAGCACTTCATATTTTGTTATTTTCCCTGATTGTATGTCCTAAATTTCAGGTGACCCTGCTATGGGATCATGGCTTCAACAAGTGGCAATTCTTGTTTTGGGCTGTAAACTGACCTAAGTTGTGTACAAAATATTCATACATGGGCCAAATTTTGAATAGCCTCCCTTAATCCTGTGTTTGCTGTCTGTTGTCACTAAAATGCCAGGCCTGCCAAATGGATTCAGAACGGTTCCTACTAATAGTGTGAGGAAAATGGGTGTGGAAATTGTGGAGTCAGTGCACCAGTAGTCTCTTATATGGGCCTTTTTGACATGTCCCATCAAAATTATTAGTCACAAAAACTTTCTCATTTCTTCAGGTGTGATATTGGACTACTTCAGTGTCTGAAGCAAGACTTTCCATTATTGAGCATTTTGACTATGGTACAGGTTTGACTGTTCAGTAAGTAAGTGTATGAGGTAATCACCAATTATTGAACTCATGACTTCAACAACAAACTCAGGGTTATCAATTACCATATTCAGACCTGTAGTTCCAAGGAAAGGCTCAATATTTGGGTTTTTATCAGATTTCCACTACATGTCACTTGTATTATCAGAGCTCTCTGGTTCACTGTTTTCTTCCTCTTCTGTACTTGTTTCACTGTGACCTATGAAAACTACGGCTGAAGGATGCAATTGTTTACGTGAACTAGTTGTGGGGACGTCACTGTCACTGTCCAAAATTTCACTTTCACAATTATCAGAGACTTCAGAACATGTATATGCATATAATTCAGTCAAAATATTGTCTTCTTTCAGAACACTCCTACACAAAGCCATGATTGCAACTAAAGGGAGTTAAGCAATCACACAGAATCAGTGGTATCTTTGTTGCAGTCTAATAGTTCTAAGAATAGGGGGTCAGGAGCAGTCTGTTTGTTTGTAACTAGAGACAAGCATCCTGCATCAAGCCGTCAGTAACCATGAAGCGATAAGTGAGCCAGACCAGCTGACAAACGCATGTGCAGGACATCGTGTAAGAAAACATCGAAATATGTGACCCATCAACAATGCATGGGATAGCAGTCATGTCTTTATAGGTGACCTGATGGCAAAGTGTTAACATGAAAATATTTAAACAGCTGCCAACATTACATTTTTGTTATCTTTACCAACATACATTCAATTTTTCGAGCTATGTTTCTGGCTTATTTTCATAATTATGCAGTATCCATCAGACATGAATCAGTATGTCCATTTACTCATACAAAGAAAGTGATCTGAAAATTTTATCAAGGTTGGCCATTCTTGCACTTGCCAGTTTGTGAATCTGCAGTGATCCGTCAAGGTGAATGATAACAGCCGATTTAAGGTATGGTGTAAGCTACAGTTCATTCACGACCCTGCACTGAATTTCACTACTGTCACTCCAACTTCCCAAATTTGAACAGCTGTGCTATTTATATTAATGATGGTAAGAGACAGAAAAGTGCAAACTTCTGACAGCATGATGTTCATACCAAGTTTCATAACATTCCATTACATGGTTCAAAAGTTGTGGGTGGACACGCGAGTGTGATAATGCAGACCAGTTTTCTTTATGACATGAAGGATGTATGATATACAGTAAGCTGCAATCAAATATTGTTATAATGTATAACACATTTACAAATATGCAACTGGATTCTTTTCTTCCTAGTTTGATGCTCTGTTGCCAGCTTGTATGAAACTTGATTGTTCTAAACTTTTGACATTAGAGGATGGACTCACAGCCCTAGAAGCTGCTGTAGTGGCTGCAGATGAAGGATGTCGGAAGACACGCTACATGAAGGCCAGGTAGAGAACCTACACATCGCAGCAGTCTATTTTGACTGGCAACCTTTAGTTCGTATGTTAAGACAGCAGAAACTGAAAATTAGCAATTACAAATTTTAATTATCTATGTCTGTCCACAGTTGTGACCAGCAAAGGTTCTGACTTATGGTTGCCAGGTGTAACATTAAAGTTTTGTGCCATCACCATGTTTGTAATTCTAAATGTGTACAAAAATGTTTGACGTAGGATCTCATTGTTTATGATGTAACACTGGGACCTTACATGACTGCATGTGGCACTATTCTCATGCCATCTCTCATGCTATGTTTTGACTGCCATGTTACTGTTACTAATTGTTAGAAATTAAGAATAATGAGGTTGGGTGGCTCCCAGCACATAATGTTAACATCAAAATAATGTGAAAAACATGCACTTGTTTCAGTAGTTCAAATATGAACACACACATAGGCAAGATAGTTATTTTGTAAGCCCATTTTTTTTTTTTCTTAACAAAGGAAAATACAATGTACATTTCAGTGTAGGGGTGACACATCCCATGATAGGGAATAAATTGTAAGCATTTAGAGCAAACAAGTTGTTGGGAAAGTTATGTGGAAGCATGGCTACTGAAGGAGCCATTACTGATAGAACTTTTTGAGTCTTACTGTGCTATTGAACTGGAAAGTTTAGTCTACCTATTCATAAGCATTATTAAATCCACTGTTCAAATATGGTGCGTGGTATGAAAATGAATAAATTCTTTTACAGATACAATACTTATGCATGTAATAGCTTGTATTATATATTGCACCCACCTAATGATGAGTAGAAAACTAAGTCCATGGAACAGAGTTTTTTTTTTTTTTTTTTTTT
>Ga0268261_10002139_pt1 | contig 14061 bp, 12 predicted proteins | sample TergutNc150P1_FD_190353 | JGI IMG/M metagenome (GOLD analysis project Ga0268261, IMG submission 190353) | Nasutitermes corniger P1 segment gut microbial community from laboratory colony in Florida, USA - Nc150 P1 (SPAdes) (version 2) | ecosystem: Host-associated > Arthropoda: Insects >... | reverse complement strand
GGGGGGGGGGGGGGAAGCAATCAAATTCATACCACCCATTTCCACTCACATAAAAGAGCTCCTAGTACTCAGTGGACAGGGCAGCAGTTGGGACCCAAGGCCAGTGCAGGTGCAGTGGTGAAAGAAAAACCTTTGTCCCTCTAAGGAAGTAAGCCCCAGTCACCAAGTCCACAGCCAGCCACTATGACTGAGGTATCTCATGATTTAAATTTGTTACCCTGAAATGTTCATCTAAAAGAATTTCATAACAGAGAAAGAAATCATTGTGTTTATATACAACTTCAGGGTGAAGAAATGAGAATAACTAGAAGTGCCATAATAAACAAGAGAATATTACATTGCAGTTCATGTTATTACTAAAAGATTCATTACAAAACCTCATAACCTACCAAGATTACACAAATTTGTAAGTGGTGAGATACTGTAACTTCAAATTTATTTTTTAACACTGTGCACCCAACAGAATGTATGAAGTTTAAAACCCTAAGTACTCTGAACCCGAAATTTCTCTTACTAAAAGATGAGAACTACTGTAAGAACAATGCTGCACAATTAACATAACATGAGATGCAGAAATGGATGTCATAGAGTAAAATAATTTATTGTTAATTAGTAACTGTAAAATATGCATTTAAGAAGTATTAAAAACTCAAGCTTTAAGTAACACTCAAAACAGCTACAATACAGGCCAAGAAATTATGAACTTTTTTCAAAAATAAAGGAAAACCTAACACAGGATAGAGACTTAATTTCATCCTTGGAAAATTATAAAGTTATGGTCACACGCAGTTCACTTCACACTGGTCACTTTCTCAGGTTCAGTATGAATACTCATCACCACAAACCAACTAATCAACAGCGCCCACCTCCTCACCCACTGGCTCGCTCTCAGACTCGGACATAGTTTGGGTCTTCAAAATAGTGTACAGCTTAGCATAGGGGGCCTTGATCACCTTCAGGACGCGTATGCACCAACAGAAAAACAAGAAAAATAGGCAGCATTAAGCCAACCTGGCTTGTAACTCCTCATTCTCTTCCACATATCACGATTCATTAGGATACCAAGAAACTCTGCAAGTAATTCATCTTGTTTTCATCATATAATTTGATTGGTACAGTTTCATGGTTACATACTGTCTTATGAACTAAAAGTATAAAACTAAAGAAATACATACTGCAGAGAATATCTGGAACTAAGAAAAGTACCAGAAGCATTGCAAGAGCTGTACAATGAGCGCATCACCAAATGTTATTAGGTAATAAATTTGAGGAGGACAAAATGAGTAAGGCATAAGTTTGCACAAGAGAAATGCCAACAAATTATAATATTTTTACAAGAAAATATGAGGAAGGAAAAGACCACTTGTTAGACACAAGTACAGATGGGAAAAACATTCCGTCTGCTTAAGCAAACAGGCTGAGGGAGTGTGGACTGAAATAAACTGGCATGTTGGTGGCAGCTGTGTTTACTAAGACTACTTTAAGATGCTGCAATTATAAGCATTCAGTATTGATCATGACTTAGGAGTTTAAAAATACATGAAAGGTACCTGTTGAAGGGGTGAGAGTGGCAACAATGACATGACACAACAAAAAGCCATCACCATCAGAACTACACATTTTAAGTCAGCTTCACTGTTGCAATCTCAGTAATGATACCACTATTCATCATCATCAAATCATCAAAATTAGCAGCAATATTAGAGTTAATGAAGAGCTGTGGAATAAGAAACTGAAACAGGACAGCTTTTCATTGTCATCCTCACTGTCACCACAACCACCACCACCACCACCAACACCACCACAACGAACTGAAACACCTATCACATACTTTAGCCTTTCGACCTAAAATGACTGCAGAATCAATCTAGTACTATTACAGAAAAATGATTGTTTTGATGGTACAAATTACCATCAACAACTGTACACAAAATTCCTACATGATGAAAACAATTCCAATTACTGTCCAGAGAACTTCATCCTCTATACTGCAACCATTATATAGCAGTACAACTTTTGCAGCAGAACTAAGATGGCAGCCAAATTAACTACACAGCAATAACATCACAATCTTCTATTCAATGCTATCCTGAAGAGTCACATATGTTATCACAAACTTTAAAACTAGCACTGAAGACTGCACTCAACAATACTCAACACTGAACTCAATAGACAGTAAGACTCTATTTCAACTCACGAACAACAAAATGCACATCATGACACAATACTGGCCACATGGGAAATTATAACTGGCTGAACGAATCAACCATAACATGAAACGTTATTTGTAATATGTCTTTACTTGTGAACAGAAGATCCTTGTCTGAACTTCCAACTTAACATCCTGACTACTGTACTCATAAAATTACTAGATTAGCATTCTACATAAAGTTTAAATTCATACGACAAACCCAAATTAAATTCAATTTGGAAAACAATTTTTAGTATGCACCCTTCATAACTAAATTTGTAAATCCATCACACAGCTTCACAGATCAAACATGCAGATGACCACAACTTCCCCTATGCATTCCTTTCATGCTCTTTATTCAAAGAGTAAATTTACAACAGGGATACAAAGGAAAGGGAAAGAAAAGGAAGGGAAAAAAGGGGGAAAAAGTAAAGAAAAGGAAAGAAAAGGGAAACAAAGGAAAGAAAAAGGGAGATGCACCCTACATCCAGTTGTTAAAACTGTGCCTAAATTGAAAGTCAGCAGTTAACTTCAAAGGAAATAACTAGTGTACACTTCCTTCTCCATAAAGGAGCTTACCATGTGAACAACATAGCTGGTGGTTATAATAGCATGTCTGGGCCCTTATGCTGTTTTTCTACATCCTCCTCCTCCCTCCCTTTACCATAAACTTTGTACATAAACATTCACTTATAATTATGGGTAACATGTTGTTGGGAAGACCACAAATAGAAAAATTCATGAATAAGATCATGTATTCTGAAAATATATGCATCTACTCCCATCAATAAATAACGTACTACTTTCAACTCTAATCACAGAGTAATGCTTTCACTCACACCGTTCACATCACTTATATTTCTCTGGGGAGGCAAGGCCTACTTTAAACAAAAAATCCTTAATTTTGTGACTTGTCAGTATGTAGGGAAGAAGCAAATGTAAGGTGGTGCATCGTGGTAAGATGCTGAGATGGTTCTGATATTTCAACATGAGAAAATGTTAAAAATATTTTTTTTTTAAATTCAAAGTTAAAATAAATAAACAAAACTGCAAATAGCAAATATGCAAAAACTGTCAACTGCAATCTTACCTTCTGAAATTTCCAGACACACACTTGCATTAAATTTACATGAGCTGCAAATTCAAGTATGACTAAATCATAAACATAAATGCATGTAATCAGAAGGCTACAAGACCTTACTTTAACGTTCATGGGTCCGTGAATCGTAAGAATATTCTAATATATGTCCAACAAGATGCAACGTTACACAGTTTATTTTATCTGGAAACTGCTCTACATATTTCGGGTGGTATCGCCACCCATCATCAGGAGCGCAAACAATTGCACGTACAGCATCTGGTATTTGTCACACCATTACTGCTACCTGCTGCTATAGCGCCAGGTAGCAGTAACAGTGTGACAAATACCAGATGCTGTAGATACAGTTGTTTGTGCTCCTGATTATGGGTGGTGATACCACCCCAAACATGTAGAGCAGTTTTCAGATAAACTGTGTAACGTTGCATCTTGTTGGACATATATTAGAATATCTTAATTTAAACTGAATAAGAATAAATCTGATAAGCGTAAGACGACCACTATACTTTAGCTTCTTAAAATGTAATCCATCAATCAACTTACCATAAGCCTCTGTAAGTTCAAAATACACTTTGCTTAAATCAAAGAAGTCAAATATGATTAACCATTACCAAAGCCCAGAATCAAAACATGCAAAGTAACAAAATGTGAAATTCCCAAAACAATCAATTACAACAGAAGCAGTATTTTCCATTAGATCAAACAATTCTGTACAAAAAAGACAAACTTTCGTGACTCAATTTCAATTGTAGGTGCAAGAGCAATAGATTTTTTAATCAGATAATGCACCATTCACTGTAATCCTGTGCCAGAAAGAAGTACATCAACAAGCAGAGACTTCTGGAACATTCCGGTAAAAATGAAATAAGGACAGTGGCATTCCTTACCTCCCATGAGTCACGTTTCAGTTCTGTAAGGTCTGCCTCATCTGAAGCCCGACGTTCACCTTTCCCACCTGGACCAGACTCGCCTGATTCATCATCCCACAGTTCTGTGTCTGATTCCACAAGCTCATAACCTCGTGACTTAGGGTCCATGTCCTCCAGCTCACCATATAGATGTGGTACCCACAGAAGCAGGAAATTATACAAGTCATCCACCCTGAAAATGACATTGTTAATACTCAAATTTTACATCAAAGCCAAAAATTAAATCAGATCTAAGTTTATGGGATATGTTTTCACTTGGCTACTTTTTCATACACTAAACATTCTTTTGACGTCTAAAACACTAAAGTCTGATCAATTTCTTAAACAAATCTCTACTACCTCTGAGAATCAACTGTATGATTAAATTACTAGCACAGTAAATAACTACATCTACCCCTCTCAACATTCACTAAACTCCACAACCCAACATGAAATTCATTCCTCTTGTTCACATATTAGTGTTATATAATGATTCTAAAATCTGTAATTGATCACTTAAACATAAGGAAACCACCGAAAATAGGAGAGGGCGGGGGAGGGGGAGGGGAGAGGAGGAGGAGGGGAAAAGGGGGAGAGGTAACAGCCAACCAGGCACACAGAAAAGAAATAAGGATTAAGTACAAAATCAAAAAGAATAGAAAATTCTCACATACTAAAGTAACTGACCAAAATAATTCTGTAGATAATACTAATTACAATACAAATTCTGTAGATAATACTAAATACAATACAATGTTAAAAGCAATCCCATTACAGGCCTGGACAGGCCCTGAGGGTTCCAGAAGATTGAGAGTCCCAGATTTCATGACAATCTGCACATGAAGGTGGTAAGGTTGTCAGCCCTACACACCGGCCACCTTTACCCCCAGGGAATATTCCTGGTACTAATTTCTGTCAGAGGCTGAGTCGACCCCAGGGCCATAGTGCAGCCGGAAGGATTATGTCATTGAAAAATTCCAATGACACTGTCGGGAATTGAACCCACAACCTTCCGGTTTGTAGCACAGTGCCTCAACCAACTGCGCCACCATGACAACACAATGTTATTTGGCTGAAAACAGTAGCATATGCTACGCCTCACCTATTATATGGGACACTGTACCAATAATGTAGATTCTACTAAATACAACACAATGCTATTCAGATGAAAACCTTATGCCTACACCTCACCTGTTACGTGGAACACTGAACCAATATTCTGGCTTCATCTTCTTTTTTCCATACGACATTATAGGTGTTGACTTTGGAATCTTCTTGTCCATTGGTCTGCCCATGCGAAGTCTTAAATACAGAGGAGGGTCTTCACATGACCTAGCAGGTCTTGGGATCAGTTCTGTTAACATAATGAATCAGCACTGCTTCACTGCATTAACTCAGGACAACTAACAATGAAATAAAAAAAAAAAAACAGAACTAAAATTCATTGGTTACACATGAAAAGGAGGGTTTAGCAACCGTATAACAACATAATTTTGTATGAAGAGATGTAAAAATCTCTATACAGTGTCAAGCAACACTTTGCAAATTCTAGCATGTAGATGGATGCAACCAACAGAGTACTTCTATTTTATCACTTATTCACGCTGCAAAGATACAGAATTTCATTCATATTAATTGTAAATGACAAAAATAGGGAACAATGACAACAAATTCTTAATATTTGTGGAGGGGAAAGTACATGCATGAATTGAACGCCATTTTGAGACCAGATTCGATAAATTACTAAATGTAATTAAATCAACAATCTTCCTGTTCACAGTATTCGAGTACCAATCTGTCAACGACTGCTCCGAATTACTGCCAACTAGTCATGCTTTGAATTGCATGGAACAGTTACAAGGACGGTCAACAACAAGGCACATAGAGCAATGCCTCCTTGAGCTTCCCACAGTTAACATTAAATTTCAATATTATGGAACAGCAATAACAATATGTGATGTAAAATATATTTTCTAGAGGTAAGTATGACAAATATAAAAATGCAAAGATGACACACTCAACCTCAAGTACCTCAAATGAAAGAAAAGCTCAGGAAAAAAATCATGAATTCACAATGAAAGGCCAAGTTACTTATTACAGACTGACACTAAATTTATTCATAACATTTTAAACACTAATGTCTAGCAATTCACAATCACAGATTCCAGTGTTTCTTTCTGGCTATGACTGTGACAGTGTAATGGTAAATTATGACAGTAGAAGGAGAGTGTGATTATTGCTTTCTACAAAACCACTGCAAGAGCAGTGTACAGGAATAAAGAAAACCAAATTGAGGAAGCTTAGATTCAACTATTAAGCTTCGTTACATTTATATATTGTACAGTTCTGTGCTATATCGGTACACATGGTGTAACACAGTACACCTTCCTCTGGGATAATGTCTATCAAAGTTTTTCTTCAGAGCATGAAAACCTGGAATGTTAGTAACTATATTCAGATGTCATAAAATCTCAGAATGGGTCTTGTATTTAAAATGCCTTATACAAACCATAGGGTACAAATGGTTTATACGTAGTTTATTATCTCACATCCTCCATTATGGCACAATATATTATGCTAATGATAACAATTATGACAGCTATGCATTTGTTTAATGCACTTGTCACATGAACCCAATGAACCGTGGTCCAATCTCACACCACTGTAAGAAAACATTAGGCCCATATACTGCAAATGTAGCTACATGACCATAACAGAACTGTGGTAAAGTAATCAATAATATCAAATACACCTTTTAAAGACAGTGCAGTGAATCTGCAGATGTTGACCTATCAAACAGCTAAAACCGTACATGACATAAGTTGTGCAAAGCATATTAGGACAACTTGAGCAATTCTAAAACGTATTCCCTCAAAAAATAAACTTCAAAAGACTAAAACAAGTGAATTAAGGGCTAATGTGTTATTTGTACACCCATACCTTTCTTGGGAGGGACTGGAGGAACGAAGATTTGGAAAACAGACTATTTGTGCAAAATATTTAACATGTTTCATGTCTTCTTTATCACAAATTTTATATGACACAAAATTTCAGTTAGATTCATAGTACACATAGTGAGGTACCCAAAGCATAGTAGCGATAAAGTGTAAAACTTGTGGTTCTCATATGTGTCAACAGCACTGAGACATTATAGTGTCTGAGATTGGACACTTCCATTTTCATGATCACCGAAATGGTATAATAATGTGTACTGTAATAAAATGTGTAAAACTTATGGTGCAAATAACTGTCATATTAATGTGCTATGTGAATAAAATACATGCAATATTAGATGAAGGGGAATTGACACTAAGGAGCAGAACACCACAGCTCATTCATACTTGACAAGTCAAATATCAGCAACAGAGGAAAGCCACAAGCACATAAACATAAGCCTGGAGAGAAGATGCAGTTCATTAACATACACACTGCTGAGTTCTGGTTGGTGTTATTCCTTTAAATGCTGCATCTTAAGTGACACAAATAGTAATAGGATACAACACATGTGCAACAACTCCCACGCAAAACAACAGCTGAACTATACCTTGCATGAATAAACCATCCCAACATATATATTTTAATGTACAATACTGAGAATTTCCAGTTGTATCACTTTTGTCCATCTGCAGGATTTTAATGCAAGAATTTTTGGATGGCAACCACTGCTGTTCTCTTCACAAATTAAGTCTAAGAATGATCAGCTAGCACATTTTCAATTAGGAATGACATCCCAATAAATCATTTCATTAGGAAGTTCAACACTAAATTTTACTATACTTCTGATTAAATTATTTTACATCCCCCAATTTCAAACTACATTACTTCGCATTACATATTGAGATTCCACTTAACGCATTAAAACTAAATGTTACTAATACATATAACGAAGCACAGAACACGATGCATTCATGTAGAACAAGCAATGAAACACAGCCTGACATTTGCTAAAAATTCATGTCCAATCTGTTGCCTGTCTAGTAATTAAAAGAAATGCATAAAAAATTTAATATATACCAAACTTAAATGCCATCTTCACCAATTACTGACAGGTCCAGAGCATAATTTATACTTTGCCAGTCAAAATGCTGTAACTGATATACTGTACACCATGAACTTTTATGGGAAAGCGCACAATACTGCCTGAAAAGTACACAATCACCTGTTGGGCTTCTTGAAGTTAGAAGTGTAACAGTGCTGGACGTGCCTTCCTACAGAATTTCATGTAAATTCGAATTTTGAACCCAGCCTACAAACATAATTGAGTGCTACAAGATTGCATTACATACAGCGCACCCAAACTCAGTGCCACAATATACTGAAGTATTTTGTTTCAGCCTAACAAGAAATGCCCTGCCCAAAAATGGCCCAGTCTGTGTTTTGTGAAGTGTGTGGTATTTACTGTGTCCTATGTAAATGTATCTTCCTTGCACCATGGACATAAAAGGACACCAAGCACAACACAACTAGTAACACATTAAATATTATTTTTGGTAGTTAAAATGCATTCACGTGTATATGCGCTTTGTACAAAAACTCAGAGTTCTCTTGTTTCATAAAATGTAACATTTTATAAAGCATCTTCACACCAGGATTTTGTTCACTGCTCAAAATAGAAACAGTATTTAAGTCATGCCCCATGATTAGTCACAAACACATAAGTGCACATGTTTGCTCATAGCAACAAAAACAGATAATTTAACATTAAAGCAAAAAGATAGGGGAAAAAAGAAAAAGAAAGGAAAAAAGGACATATACAATTGCTTTAGGTGTGCACATACATAATAAAGAACACACTCACTTAAAAGGAGCATAATAACGTGTAGTTAAAATTCTGAATAGTGAATATATGAGAGGAATCACAGGCAATGAGGATGCAATACGTATAACTAGAAACTTGCTTCCAACAATTTGTGCCAAAAGATCATATCTGTATAACTCTAATATATGAGTGGGTTTACCTCAAGTTCATGATTACTTCCTTCTACAACAATAATTAAATAATAAATATTGTAACATCTATGACAAAGAAATTCCACCTGAACATGTAAGATAAATATCAACAGTTGTCATATTCCACATATAAAATATTCACTAATCTGGCAATAAAATACAATTTAGGCAACAAAAAAGGGTCATTTATATGAAACAAGTTGGCTGTGTACATTAAGAACACTCTGTACAATTTATCAGTTCACAAAATTGAAAACATTCAAATTCCTGTTATCTAATGGACAGTCTTGCAATATCTAACAATTTACATAATGTAAATATTCAAAATTATATACACAGTACATATTGTATGTATATGTAGATCTGTGTATATGACCTACTCATTGTTTTTCATAAACTTCCCTACCTTCAATAATACCCAAAGATGTTAATCACACACCCTAACATAACATAGAAACACATACAAGCCATCTTAATATTATCAAAAAGCAACATTTAACTTTCCATAACATTAACACTAATGAAATGCAGAGGGAAAGTTTCATGTTAAATGGAAGAGCGTGGTTATGGCTATATAACTGTTAGCAGTATAATCTCTTAGGAAAGCAACTTGCAGGAACTTTTTATCCTTGCTCTCCTGCTTGGAGGCGCCTTTTTATCTTAACACACTGTTCAAGAATCTTGACATTAATTTAATATAAACAGAATTAATAATATGAAACTTCATTCTAGTGCTGTATATTCTGCACTCTTTTCAAAAAGGTGTCCTTTTTTAACCCATTTTTTTAACCATGCCAAGGACGACAAAATGGGTGGTGAAGACAGCATGCACAATAGCGTTCAGAAACGCATATAGAATATTTGTTGCTGACTTAAAGAGAAGAGAGAAACTGGGAGATCTAAACACAGACAGGACAATGATCTTAAAATGCTTCTTACAGAAACTGAATGTGTAGATGTGGGCTGGATTCATTTGCTTCGGGGCGGGGTCTTACGGTGGGATCTTGTGAACAAAATAATATAGAAAACTTTGGGGTTGCACATTAAGTATGAAATTTCTTGGCAAGCTAAGTGACTATTGACCTCTTATGGAGGACTGTTTCCCATGAAGCAGGTGGATGAATGTGTGGATGAGTGAGTAAGAAACTGCTGACATTAAATATGCAGAATATTGTCACATTCAAACGCATACCACATTACGGACTGTCAGCCTCTCACATCAATGCAAGTTGACTCTACAGACCACATACAAAAAGTTCTAATTCCCATTCCATGATAGTCATAAATGATTGAATGTTACTTCTTGTAAAAATATATTAAAGAAGTTGCATACTTTTGAAACAAGAATACAAATAGTGCTCAGTACCTCCCGAACAATTTAATATACACTGTTGAACGACTTTAGCTCTATTAAATTAGTTTATTATATATATATATATATATATATATATATATATATATATATATATATATATATATATATATATAAGAAGTTTTAAATCGTCTTCTAATACAGAAGTCCCAACAAGATGCACATGTTACAGAGTTTATTTTTATCTGACGATTGCTCTACATGTTTCGGGTATCATTATCACCCATCTTCAGGAGCACAAAACAACTGTAACTACAACATCTGGTAACCATTAAACCGTATTGTTGTCTGCTGCTATCTTCCACGACATCAACATACAACAATTCGGTGTAATAGGTACCAGATTCTGTAGTTACAGTTGTTTTGTGCTCCTGAAGATGGGTGATAACAATACCCGAAACATGTAAAACAATAGTCTGATAAGAATAAACTCTGTAACATGTGCATGTTGTTGGGACTTCTATATTAGAATATTATTATGATGCATGGACCCATGTATATTAAATTCTAAATAGTCATTACAGTGATGAGAACTACATGCACAATGAATCTGCATGTCATTAGGTCGAGACAATGCATACAGATCCAAATGTCATTTTGGTCATTCTTTTTCACAGAAGTATACATGCAGGAACCAAGCATGATCTTGTGGTAAAAATACAACCAGTCACACACGCAGCACAACCACAATGACAAACAAACAATAGTAAGGTGTAAACACCTACCCAGACCTTCAAGTAGAGGAAAATTGGGTGCATGGACTACATTGAAAACAAAAGAAAATGAATAAAAAAAGAAGAAAGGAGAAAGAAATATCAAACAATTAGTTTCTTTTGACAATTTTGAACACTAATTAAATAATACACAAATAAAAACTGTCTTAGTTTTCTGCGAGAATTTGTGTTTGAATGAATGACAAAACTTCTGGTGTGCTATGGATATGTTTGTCCTCAACCACCTGTCAGTGACTATTACTGTATTAACCCTCAAAATGATTGCTATGCCTCACTCACTGTACTACATTTCTCTTTATCAGCCAGGCTTGACAGGATTTCACTCCCACTCATGCAATTACCAGTTTTAATACTAAGCTAGGAATGGACACTACTGAAGTTTACGAAGTCACTATTGGATCAACAGAACAAAGAGGGAAAAATCCCATACAGAACAGTATCCATACAATGACAATTTCATCACATTTACCTTTTCATCTATTCATGTACCTGAATATGTAATGATTGTGAATAATGGTTATCTGAATTACTCCTCTCTAGTCCTAGATGTACCAGATAGTCTCTTCTTTAGATTTCCTGACCATAATTTTGTATGTATTTTGCATCTCTCCCACATGTGCTACATGCACCACCCATATCATCTTTCTCGATTCTAATTCCTTCATAATATTTGGAGCAGGATATACTGAAAGTGCCATGCCCTTTTTGCTCATGAAGAAAAAAATCTCTGCCCAGCACAAATTTCAATGACTGAGGCCTGGATACATATGCTTACAGAGTTTAAAATTTGTAAATGATAAACAAGAAAATCTGGAGGGAACACAGATGGATAACATTACAATGGGTCATAAACAGACTGATGTGAGGGTGTTATATGGACTTATCTGGCTCATGATACAATAGAAAAGTGGGTTCTTGTGAACGCAGTATGGACTTGTGTGTCAAATAAAAGGTGCAGAACTTGGCCAAGTGAGCAATAATCAGTTTTTGAAAGAGGACGACACTAACTTAAAAGTGTGACTATCAATTTTTAGGCTTCACATAATTCGCAATCTCCAACATCAGAAAACCTTTGCACTGCCTGCTCCTACCACATGTAACTTATCACACTTAACTACAGAAGACTCTTATACTGACTGAAGTGTAAGGTCAAAGACATGTAACTTCTTTTCCCACTTCATATACCTTGCACACCACTTTACAAATTTTCTGTTTGAGTAATGATTTACACAAAAAATATATAGGAATTATATTTGGTGCCAAATTCCATGCAATAAATTTACTACAAAGAATCAGTTTCTCTTTCCAGACTACATTCACTGTCAAGTTTCATAGGTTTTGCAATACTATTAACCACTTCTGCATTGTTTAGAGAAACACCACACACATTTTTAAATGTCTGGCAACACTATCATCTGAACAGCAATATGACAGGAAGGGTGTGTAATGACTCTCTTGAAAACATACGTAGTAATTACTCTGCAATTCTTAGTCATCTGATTATGTTCCTGTTTGACAAACATGTAAACATATTTTATTTCTCCAGTGACAATTTTCCTTTCCTTGTTCCAGAATCTGCAGGAAAGATGGGTATGATGCTAAATGAACTCTGTGAGACAACTGACTGTAACGGTAATACTTATGTTTAGTACCGTTAAGATGAAAAATGGAAGCATGTCAAATCTGCTGTTTTTCTTTATCACTATCATCAGACCTTCAATGTGACCCCAATCAATCCTTAACAATACATGACAGTATGTGATCACACAACTTCTTTGTTTAGAAGTGTAGTCATTGTCATGTGATGATAATGCATCACCCATGCTGTTGTTCTTCAAATAACTTTCATATACCTTGTCAGTACTATACAAAAAATGTCCACATCTGTTCAGCATATATTGGAATATTAAGCACTTCCTACACATGATTCAGAATTTTGTTCCGTACCACAGCAGCAAACTACATTCTGGAATGTTACCAGGAGTACTGTGTGGTACTGCACAACTTCACAAGGCTACAAGTGATGAATTCCATTGCACAGTAAACGGACTTTGCCATGGCCTTCTTTGTCTTTGAAATGTCATACATTTGCAGGATACATGGGACAGTAAATGTAATATAATTTTTGCCCATTAAGAAAAGTAGGGCCTTCCTTATGCCAATTTTCACAAAACTCAAAACGTTTAAGAGCATTATGTGCATAACTTTACCAAAACTGAAAAATAAATGTCAAAAATATGCATAGGAATTAACTTATGACCACTTGTAAAGAATGACTTTCACTGCAACAGTTTTCACAAAACTCGTAACTGCTTATATGTGGGGATCCTCTACAATGAATATCATCCAAATCAGTCAAAAAATACAGAAATCACGGGTAGAAATTCACTTATGCCCTTAAGCAAAGAATGACTGTCACTGTGCCAATTTTCATAAAACTGACGCCTACTCAACAACTTTTTGTAAGGAACTCCCACACCTATTTTCAAGAAAACCCAACAAATGGTTTACCTCATAGTCACTAAGTTACAGACAGATGGACTAACAGATGGAAAGACATGGTCTCCACATAAAATGTTCTCTTTTCACTTCATAAAGAACGCCTAAAATCAATAACATTTTAGTAACATGAAATATTATAATCAGAAATCTCTTTAACCCTTAACCTGCTTGCGCCCACTACAGTGGGCGCTCGTATTAATCCTTAGGCTACTAATGTCATATATATATATATATATATATATATATATGGAGCACCTATTCTTGATGTTTCTAGATCACACACGACGACGCACCACAGTCGGTAG
>Ga0268261_10002137_pt1 | contig 14064 bp, 7 predicted proteins | sample TergutNc150P1_FD_190353 | JGI IMG/M metagenome (GOLD analysis project Ga0268261, IMG submission 190353) | Nasutitermes corniger P1 segment gut microbial community from laboratory colony in Florida, USA - Nc150 P1 (SPAdes) (version 2) | ecosystem: Host-associated > Arthropoda: Insects > Digestive... | reverse complement strand
CAGAAGACCACACTTTTCTCTGGCCATTATCTCCGTAACCGTTCAACTTTGGATATAGGTGTTTTGGGTTATATCGGTATATTTTAACATAAGGAACACTCTCCCGAAGTTTTGTCCCTTCCTCCTGAGACACCCTGTATATACGCATGGCCTGGTGCGTTTCATGCAACTGAGAAATACAATAAGGCAGCATGGGCGTGTGTTTAATACTGTTAGTGTAGTTTTCATTCCATTGTGGAAAGTAAGCTTCTTGCATATGTGTTGAACGTAACACAACATTTTGTTATTCGTATCATTTCATACGCAAATGTTGTGTATTTCCTATGTATATAACTATTGCAGCTGGTAATTGACGGCATTTACCGACGTTGTTACATCGTAGGGTGCACGGCTAGGCACAGGGAAGGAAGAGGGAAACATTTCAGGTTTCCAAGGAATCGAGTGCGGTATGTTCATAAAATTGTAGAACAGATGTATGACCACTTATTCATATGCCATACAACCCATTTTCGGTTCCAAACAGAGTTCATAAACTTCCACATGCTGACTCTTGTGTGATCACTGAATGTAGTATCATTCATTACAATAAGAGTTGCAATTTTTTTTTTTTTGCATTGTACAGATTTCAAATATAACAAATGCAGAACTCAGTTTTCAATTAAACATGCATTAAGCACATTAAGTGTTCATTGTTGAGGATTACACGTGCATTAACGGTGCTTTATGTTGGGACTGTAATATAATCATTTATTTATTTATTTACAGTGCAAAATTGTGGGCCAAGAAAGTTGATAGACTGTGCGCCATGGAGGAAGCTGGGTTCCTTCACTACAAAATTTTTATGTGGAGATCACTTCTTGCTGACAGACTTCACAAAACCTGAAGGGATAAGCCTGAACAGATTGGCAGTGCCATGTGGCTTGGACTCGGCTTCACATTCCATCCCACAGTATTCTCCGCCATTGTTACCTACCATACAGTTACATGTGTGACTGGAAATTAAGTGGCATTACTTTCAACTGGCTAGTGTACTGTTCAGGTTTGAACTTCAGCAAGTGATCTCAACAATTGTGTGTATGTAAATATCTGATCCGTATTATGTACTTGTGCCATCCCTAGTAACTTGTGTGTGTATATAGCAAGTATGTTTTACAATAGTTTATGTCATCAGCCTTTGATAACTGTGTGAAATGGTATTGACCTACTCTGGGTTGAGGCACTTTGCACTGTGCTGTTTGCAGACAAATGTACCGCCTCACTGTTTGGTAACCAGTACTCTGCAGTGTATTCCCTGGCATCATAAAATGTCTGGTTGCGAAGGAATGATTAGTGACATTCTGACAGTATGTTGATTTCTGATAAGCCTCCCTTTCAGCAGCATTGAAATGATACTTCAAAGCACAATCCATTTACTGTGTTGATGAATTGTTTAATGTTTCAAGCAGTGACTGATGTGTATGTTTATATGTACATTTACAAATCTGAATACAAATGCCTGTGATCAAAAGAAATTAATGTTAAAGATTTTCCTATCCTACCTCCAGTTACTCATTATGAATATCAGTTTTGTTTCCATGACATGTATTTCACATTGTCAAACATGTTGGGTTGTTTCAGTTGCTATTAATGAAATCTTTGTGCATATGGGCACACATTTATCCAACAGATGGATATGTTTCTCTGCAATGGCAAGAATTCCATGCTTTACTGATTTTATACCAGCAAAGACAGGGGTAGAGTAATGAAGTTTGTTATACATATTTTGCATTTAATACTATTGTATAATGCAACAACCTACACTTGTTTCTGATTCATTAATGTGTGTATTTCCACGGTGACTATGGCAGCATCGTTACTGTCATGTGTTGTATTATTTTCTTTCATTGCTTTTCTGTGTTGTCACTGTTTCTTATTTTTGCACCCATGTGACTTCTACCATATAGTGCTGTGTAATTTCTGTAACTGTAATTCATTCCTCTAAGATTTTTCAGTGCCTTTGGTACTTAGTTTATCACAGTTGTATGTATGCAGCAATAGTTAGCATCAAAATGTGCCTGTCAATAAATGACATAAGTAAGTGTGCTGGTGAATACAAAATAGCGCGATAGGTTGACATAGTACTTGGGTTAGTATGTTCCATAACCATGCATTAGAGAATATTTAAACTTGCATAATAAAATTAACAAATGCATATGTATGAAATATGTTTCATCACTTGTTATTAATTACCAACATATTTCGATCACTTCTCATCACCATCAGGGTAGCATTACAAGAGTACTAAGAATAAATTTCAAAAGTGTGTAAGTGGAAATACTCAAGTTTGAGACACTATAACATTGAGTGGTTCCCTATATTCCATATGGCACATAATTGTGTTCTTTGTACTCTTGTAAAGCTACACCGATGATGATCGCAAAAGCAGTGGAAACATTTGGTAATTAATTACGTGTGACGAAACATTTTTATACATTTGCATTTGTTTTTTTACATGAGTGAAATTGGCTGCTGCACCGACGGATCCACCCCTACTTTCATACCTGAAATTGGTACAAACGTTTGGCGCAGGTTTTAGTGTCCTATCAGTTGCGTTTCCGTTTTAGTACCATATATCGCTAATAGATGGCAGTGAGTCGTTGTTGGCCACCCAATATCAATGAGTTTCTAAAGTTGGTGAAGATGATCTGTGATCTGTGCTGTGGACAGAATAGCTAAATGATCTGTGGAATAGCGTGAACAGTTGTGAGTTGGAAGGTGGAGAGGTTGTGTTGCGTATTGAGTGGTGAAGAAAACAGTTTTTTTTAAAACATTCGTCGAACTAACAAAAAATGACATACAAGATAGAACTGGATTCTGAATGTCACAAGAGTCTCTCCCTATTTTTGCTCAAAGATGTACAGAATGCCGCTGAAATTAAAGAAATGGTGGTGAAGGGTAAATTAGACTGTTGTGTTGTTAAGCCGTGTTTGATATCTCATCCGTTTCAAATTGTTGTAGCTGCAAACAAAGCTGTGGTTAGCAAAATGCAGGACAAGATGACTACAAGAACACTTTCTACAGAGATACTATATAACTTGTCGATGTCGAGAAATATAACGCAATCTTTGATGAAATTTGGAGTTGGAGAATCGGATAAGAACATGTTGGTAATCATAATCGAAGAAAGTGGCGAAAATGGTACTGATAGAACACTTTCACACTTTAAGGGAGTTGTTTGTCCAATCGAAGAGTTGCCCAAGTTTTCGGATGAAGTGTTGATCAAAAAGACATATAAAATTAAAGATGCTGAATTGGCAGTGTCGTCACTTACGGACTCCATTGTGACAAGAATTGTTACAAGGGATTTTACTTCAGTATAAAGTGTCTTCTAGCGACCAGCCTTCACAGTACCATGCAGTACGTACTAACGAGGCTACCGTGAGAATATGGTTTGTTACTTTTTCAGTAAAAACCTCGGTCGGCGCGAGGTATGCATAGCAGGCTACATATGTGAATGGATCAGAAGTATGGGGTACTGTGTCCCATAATTTTAACACATGGTTTGGGTGAAAGTTGTGTAGAATTGTCATTATGTTACCTAGTTTCAGTATGGTACAAGGTTATAATTACATACTGCAGGTTAATATGAAAAAGTCACCTTATTCGTTTTGCTGTTGTAGCTCCACAATGTAGTAAAATGTTATTCTTTGGCACTAAAGGACCCACCGTTATGTTCATATTCCATGTGTGCTCTGTGTGAGATCAATATCATATTGTGTGCATATGATCTTATTCTGAAGGCATGCCGTCTAATGTCACTGGAAATACTATCACATAGAACTGATATGTAAGATTACATTTGCATTTTACTGAAAGGCTGTATATCAGCACTATAAGTATACAAGGTCTGTAATATAAGTTCAAACATATTGAACTTCTGTCACTAATATGTAAACTGAAAACCTAAACTTTGATAGAGCATGGCAGCTGTGGCTTGAATTTGTCATTAAAATAAAACTTTGAAATATAATCTTTATGCATTGTTGACATACATCACCAGAATTTGTGGAACTGAAATGAATTGTTCACGTTAGTGTGTTATTGTGCCAATATTGATCATAGTCAGTGGTGGCATTTGTAGGCTCCCTCACCTTCAAGTTTACATTTTCCTCATGTTGCCTCTGATTGATTATGGTTATAAGGTTATATTAGGCAAGGATAGTTTGTTGTGGTAAATTATGTTATGTTGAAGGCATTATTCCTCCCCGGTGGATGACATTTTGCTAGGTTTTTTGTATGTTGATAACTGGTCCTTGACTTTATGAGATTGTCTTGTCAGCCGTCAAGCAGTGTGATCTGAATTGTATTAGACATGAGAAGAAAGGAAAGCTTCAAGGTGAATTTATTGTGATTACATTACCATGTTTTGTCATCAGCATTAATTTTGTCAACAAAATAGGAGAATATTTATGTGTTAGTGAATGAGGAATAATACAGAGTCTTACATGGAAAGTATGTGTGTCTGCCATTCTGTGTTGGTGCAAAAGGTTTGATACAGTTACATTCTTTGCTTTGGATACCTCAGGTACAAGTGACACATACAAAAGTAAGAAATGAATTTTATTTTTATTTATATATTCACCCTATCAAAGAATATTTTTAATGAAAGTTGCAGTCTTTAATAAATTTAGTTTTATAGTCATGTACTGATTTTATTTATGACAAGATGCTATCAGAAGTTTGTTATGTTTGAATTTGGGGTTCATGCAAAGGAAGTACTGCCATTGAGCACATATACCAAGATTGGGCTGCATTGTAGTATAGGCCAAACACTGCAGGAAAATTTTCAATAGATCTGAGGCAGAGCAGTTTCAATGTGGCATTGGTGGGTGGAGCTAGCACAGGTAGGAAGTGGCTACACTGGCTTGAGAGGTGTAGGTGTGGCAGAATGACACTGCACAGGGCATCCAGACCACTTTTGACAGTGTGGATGAACATGGTGAAGGGCTAATACAGCGGAAACCAACAAATGCACAGATTCCTTTAGAACTGCAATAATGTTTAAATGCATCAACTCCTACTTTGGGCCTCAGTGGCCCATCACGAGGGACTGCACGATTGCACGAAATGAGTGTTTAACCTTTTTTATCATCTCCAGTATGTAGTAGAAATGTCGACGAACTTTCAACAGTTCTGCCACATACTGGTGATTATAGAAAGGTTGAACGATTGTTTTATTCAACTGTGCACTCCATGATGATGGGCCATTGAGGTCTGAAACATGTAGGAGTTAACTTGGTGAAACATTATTGTAATTGTAATGAATTGTGTGCATTGGTTGGTTTATGTTGTATCAATTGAATTATAATGGAAAATGTCAGGAAAATTTTGAAGGGGTGGACTTACTGTGGGTGGCACATAGCCCCAAACACACACTTTGCCCGGTATAATGTGTAGTACGCCTTTTGCTTGTAAGAACTGAAGTGAACATTGGTGTGCTTCCACTTTGAAGGAGAGCACGGGCAATAACAGAGAGCTAGTCTAAATGATAACCGATGTCCTCCATTAGTTGGTTCCTTTGGGAAGGGGAACATCTTTTGCAACAGAGAGATAGCCTACATGGTAACCACAGTCTGTCTTTATAGGCTGGTTCACTTTAATGATGGGTTGGTCAATGCAGGCACACCAGACAATGTCCTACAGCTTTCATCTGCTCTGTCACGGCACACCGGATTCTCTGTAGTCGGCCTATACCACAGTAGTGCCCCAAGACTGAATTATCATCTAGCAAATTTTGGATTGAAACCCCAATACCAGATAACATCACACCCTCTCGGTTAGTTTCAGAGATGAAACGTGAGGTCATATGGATATGCATGTCCTTATTTGTATATTTTATGTACTGTGTGCAAAAAATACACAGAAGTGAATAACAATGTTATGAAGACTAAAACTACTAGTTACTTTATTTTCTGGCCCTAAACATTGCAGTGCATCTTATTTTAGAAACGGTGTGAACCTTTCCTTACAAACAGCACAAGTTGTTTCCACAGGAGTATTTTTTTTTGTCAGGGAATGTAATAATTTAGAATAATAAACAGTACACACTAAATTATTTACCTGGTATTTCACCTAGCTTGTTCATTGTCTACAAAATGAAAATGCAATCAGACTCTTATAATGAAATCAAAAGGACCGAATAATTGTGTTGTTATAAAAGAGTGTCACTATATGTGAGGTGTGTGATAAAAGTGAGGGAATATTATTTAAAGACAAAATGCAGGCATGCAGTCATATTAGTTAATGTTAACATTATAATCTGTTTCAGATTTAAATTGCAATTACAATTTATAAATAATAAAAAGTACTCTTTTGTAATTGTAAATTTCCATACAGGCTTATGCAAAAAAAAAAACATTAATGTAAAATTAAAATTTAGGTATATCAAAAGTTATCATGAGACGAACTCTCCTTGGTACATTGTCACTCTCTGTTGTTTAAACCATTTAAGCAACACCTCATTGACATTACTTCATTCAGGCTTTCATATCGCTTTATGAAGGGGTGCTGATAAGTCCTTAGCCCAACCAGGAAGGAAACAAGCTACAGCAACCAAACTCAGGATTTATTCAGCATACTCCCCACAAAGCTCAGTACACTTCTTAGCCCATTGCTCTAACTTTTGCAAGCCACCAAAAAAAAAATCAGAAGGTTGTCCGTCCAACCAGGTGTCCGTGGCAGCAGTGACTTCCGAAGAAAAATGGCAACCTTTCAATTGTTTTTTCAGTCCAGGGAACAGGTGGTAGTTGGACAGGGCCAGATCTGGAGAATAGGGTGGGTGATCAAGACACTGGAAGCCCAGGTAGGTCAGTTTCTTCTGGGTTGGAAGTGCCCGGTGAGCCAGGGCATTGTCGTGCAAGAACAAGACCCCCTTGGTGACCTTCCCGCGGCGTGTATCCTTCAAAATGTCCTTCAGTTGCACCAGCAGAGATGAGTAATACTCCGCGTTGATAGTTTGGCCCTTTGGAAGATAATCACTGAGGAGGATGCCATTTTGATCCCAAAAAATCAAGGCGAGAACTTTTCCAGCGGATTTTTGCACTCAAACTTTTTTGGGGCGGGGTAAGCCGCCACTCCATTGATTGTTGCTTTGTCTCTGTGTCATAGTGATATAACCAGGTTTCATCCATGGTCACCATTCGTGACAGGAAATCATTTGGATCGCACCGAAAAAATTCCAAAAGTTGCTCAGACGACTGGCACTGTTGATGTTTTTGATCCGCGTTCAGGTGTTTTGAGAGCTTCCGCATGTCCAAATCTTCATGAATGATGAACCCAACCCACTCACATGAAATGCCCAGTTCCTCAGCTATTGATTTAGCCGAAATCCAGCGGCCTTTCAAGATAAGCTCATGAATTTGATGATAATCTCCGGGGTGGTCACCGTTTTGGGTTGTCCAGGATGAGGCGCATCACAGGTGGAAAAATCACCATGTTTAAGCTGGGCCATCCAGTTTTTGATGGTGGCATACGATGGTGCACGTTCCCCTAATGTTTCTGTCAGAATGGCGTGAATTTCCTTAGGCGCCTTGCCTTGCAGGAAGAAAAAAACTTGATGACAGCTCACGTCTCATTGTTGAAATCGCGCGTCACCTGACATGCTTCCTTTCAGCCTCTGTAACAAGAAAGGACTTGCAATTCGGCACACGAACAGACCCCTCTTTCCAGCGATACTATCAATTCCGTCCTACGACATCGGGAAGTAGGTCAAGCTAAGGACTTATCAGCACCCCCTCATATTCTTTATTCATTTTGTTCAAATGTGCTAATAATTTGGTTCTGTTTTTACAATTGGATTGTAGAATTTACAAGATCAAATATCCGACACACCCCAGCTTTATTTTTTCCATTTTCTACTTGCTGTATCACTTTTAACTTTTCCTTAAATGCTCAAAACCTTCCTTTTTTTGTGACTGTAACCATGTTATCACATTACCAGTCTCCCGTTAACTGCGGGAGTTGAAAAATACAGGGCAACTTTATGCTGAAAGTGAATTATCACTACAGTTGTCATTTTCCAGGCCTCAAATTTATGTAGCTACCTGAAAGCATAGTGGTCTTCCCTGTTAAGGACAAGAAAAGAGTAGAATTCTCAAAATAGTCTACTTCATGGAAAATTATATTGGAAACAATGACTGGCAATGTCATTATATCTGAGGTAGATGCTCTATCTATGTCGTACTAAGCGAGGCAGAAAAACACATGCCTTATGGAAAATAGTTTGTACCAAAGAACGTATAATGTCATAGTCAAGGTGTTGCACAAACTGAGGTCATTATAACTAAGTTCAACTGTATTTAAACACTCAAATGTAAGTTATTTTTTTAAGAAAAAGATATGACAAATACTGTATCAATTTTTGTATGTTCATACTTTACATTATTCATTCCATGATCACAATGAGCAATGCTAAGGGTCTGTCACATTCTTTGTACAGTAATTACAAACCTTCAAATTTATTTTATGATATAGTTACATGATTCACAAAGTAACACCTTGTGTTTGTAAAACTAACTTTTTACCCCATAAATACTTTACCACAGGAATAATGTAAGATTCTTTGCATTGACATTTGCACACAGTGGTTGTTTCTTGTTATCCTTTTACAAGTAATTTGCAAAATAAATACACTGCCTCATTGGCTTGTTCAGTGGAAAGAAAAAACAGATTCATACAGGGTACAGAAGGACACTGGTAAATAACTACTTCTAATAATACAATGCGAATGTTCAACACCACTAATACCAAACCATACCACTGAACATCATACTGATCAGATTCTATCCACTTCTGTCATTAGACTTATTTTTTTTTAAGAGTCATCTTTATGTTTTTCTCCCACTTCCTCATTTTTTCATGTATCATTCCAAGCAGTTTATATACAAATTTCTTGTCTCATGCATCAAAGCTATATGGTTCATCCAGTATAGCTGTATAAACTGAACTGTAGCCAAACTTCCCAAGCAAGTTTAGTTCAAACCTGGCATGCTGCTTCTGTAAGAATAGACATATTACAAATATATTCATTGCAGCTGTGTTTTGAATTTACCTGCATGTTGTGGGGTTTCAAGGGAAGCTGTCCTCAAAGGACAAGAGGGCTGACTCAGCTGGATATTCATTTTTCCCAAATTGATGGTTTGGCACCCAACACTCTGCCACTGCCATGATTAATTGGCTACATTTGACAAGCTTTTGAAATTAACTTTGATAATCTGAAGTAGCCATGTATTTTAAACAGGCATATTAAATTCTGTGCCTACTTTGAATGTCTGTGCTGCTTCTAAGGAAAACAGACAATCAGGGCTGAGAAGAGTGACCAGTGACAGTTTTAGCCAAAAGTGGGTTGTGCCTGAAGTTGTGTGCAGCCACATAAAATGAATGAAGTTTGTGTGAAATTTACAGTAAGTTTGGCTTTGAGGATCTGTAGTCACTTGCATTTAAATTATCTAAAGGTACAGGATGTATGCATTATTGCACCTTAATGAATCATTATTTCCACGTTAAATCAATGAACAAAAAGTGAAGGAATTGGATCAGTGTTCACAGTAAACATCACAAAAACACCTGTCCAACTTGTAACATAAATTAAATCAGAGGTGACAGTAATTCTGGTTAACACCTATCTGGACACAAATCACTGTGAACTAATGATTAATAGTTTGTGACTGAAACACAGTTACTGTCCACATTGTGACATAGATAGCTACAGAGAAAGTGTACAATGAAGTTTAATATACTGATCAAATTAAAACCAGTGTCTTTTTTCTTTAACTTTCTTCTGTTGAATGAGCACACCCCCCACACCCTAAAAGAATTGCATCTACCAGAAACAGGTAAATGGAGGCCAGTAATCTGAAGAAAAGAGAAATTTCTGGGTTCACTGACAATACTTGTGACATGTATAAACAACACATTCTTCATATGTGATGCCTGCATTTCTCACATTCATCATCATTCTTTTCTTTGTCCAGTAAAAACTGTCAGAATTCCTTTAAATACTGAATAATAAACATATATCTCTGATTCTGAAATGGGATAATAAATGTGGATAGATCACTTGAGAACCTGTATGATATGTTCATCTTTGAAGATGTTGGTAAGATATGGTTGATTCATTGCAAAGCTGAACTAGGGCAAGTATTGTGGCACAGTTCTGGCACCATTTTTAATGACACTTCAGAGTTTACACACAGGTGACTAAGAGCAAGGGGAGTGTGAGCATACCCCCATATCCCCATAACACAAAATATTATATTAAGTATGTTGCTCTGGAATTAAAAAAAAATGATGTACAAGAGAAAGTCAGACACACATCACATTTCTCTAATGTCATCCTTACGTGAATTATTGTTTGTTACTAATGAAATTATGTGAAAGTAAAGACAGAAGAATTGAGTGCCACAGTTTAGTGCGTGGCACTCCTGTTTTGTATTTGATAAATACCAATAAGTAGCTATCCTGACTGAGGTTTTCCTCATTCCTTCCAGGCAGATTGCGGGAACTGCCTAAAATTAGGGCACAACTGTTTATTTCCTTATTTTCAATTTATTATAATAGGAAATAATTATCCACTAATCCTTCTACCACTGAATGCTACTGAGTCGCAGTAGCTCCATGCAGCAGAGTCCTTGAGAAGCTAACAGGCCTTAAGTTGGTCAGGAAATACCCCACATTTTATGAATCCAGAGGTTCATTACTGTGTTCACATGAGCCCATCACCTGTCCATATCCTAAGCTAGATCACTCCAGTCCAGTTTTGCTAACTGTGCCATTGAATAATCTAAATGAGTAAATAAGATGGGACAAAGAAGTAGAGGGATATTATTTAATTGCCAACTGTTGCTAGTTGCTTGCCTTCTGCTCACTTGACATACAAAAATTCAATGTGCAATGAACAGCAAGTCTGTTAGATGTAACATGTGTCTGCAAGCCAAACAAAATCCCGTTATTAAGTGCAGTAGATTCAACTGAAATGCCAAGACTCTGACTCATGACAGACATAAATAGCAGTAAGCACTGCACTCAACTGCTGTCACGTCACGTAGTTGTCAGATAAAGTAATGTCACTGCCTAATCACTGTGCACTCTACTATGAAAAAATGCTTTATCAGTAGATGCTCATCTTGTCTTATTCTATGGAATTTGTACTAACCGATTCTTTGTAAACCCTTGCCTCTTAAGTAAGTGACTTTAAATTGCTTTTAAAACTAATCTAGAAAACCTGCCTCCAGTAAAATTTTGGTTTTCTGGATTATGGTGCCATGTCATATGACAGCTGGTTATCAATATTTCAAAGAATATACTGCCTCCACCTTCTTAGCTTTCTATCTTGAAGTCAGTGCCAAGACATTTTTCCAAACTGCAGTTCCCTATGCACAAAAATATGCTTTATAATACCCCAGACGACCATAATCTAGTATTAATTTGCAAGAACCCCAATCCCATTGCACAAAAATATTTCATTTTTAACACACTTGACCACTTTGCTTGGGCACATTTTTAAGAACCTTTGCATAGCCTGTGACACTAGGCTTGACAAAACAGGATTAAAAGTCACAGTAGTTTTTGAGAACATCTGTTTATCACAACTAATTTTCATTAATGTGCCTCATCATCAGATAGTGACACAGATTGTTAGAGTAAGTACTAGATTCTACTTTCAGCACACTGCTGAGGCTCATAAGCCAGTGGGAAATTCACACATACTGATTTTGACATTCAGAGGAACGAGCATTGTGATATATTCTTATAATAAAAGCCAAGGAGATGCACTATTGCTCGACTTTATTTAGTAAAGAACTCTACATGCTTCAGACAGATTGACTGTCCATCATCAGGAGTCTTAATACTGTATTCACAGCAATAGGTATTTGTCATACTATTTATGTTGCTGTCTGCTAGCGAGGTAAGGATGGAGTTCCAACTCTACGTGTTTCAGACAGATTTACTGTCCGTCATCAGGAGTCTCAATACTGTATTCACAGCAATGGGTATTTATCATACTAGTTACATTGCCATCTGCTAGCTAGGTCAGGATGGAGAACTCTACATGTTTCGGACAGATTTACTGTCCATCATCAGGAGTCTTAATACTGTATTCACAGCAATAGGCATTTGTCATACTAGTTATGTTGCTGTCTGCCAGCTAGGTCAGGATGGAGAACTCTACATGTTTCAGACAGATTTACTGTCCATCATCAGGAGTCTTAATACTGTATTCACAGCAATAGGTATTTGTCATACTAGTTATGTTGCTGTCTGCTAGCGAGGTCAGGATGGAGCCATCCTGACCTCGCTAGCAGACAACAACATAACTAGCATGACAAATACCTATTGCTGTGAATACAGTATTAAGACTCTTGATGATGGACAGTAAATGTGCCCAAAACATGTAGAGTTCTCCATCCTGACCTCGCTAGCAGACAGCAACATACCTAGTATGACAAATACCTATTGCTGTGAATACAGTATTGAGACTCCTGATGATGGACAGTAAATCTGTCTGAAACATGTAGTGTTCTTTACCAAATAAAGTTGAGAAATAGTGCATCGCATTGGCTTTTATAGGAAATATCACACATACTGGTTAATACTTTAGCAGAAACTATTTTACACTGCAGAACTAGCCTGCTTCCAGAATTCCTGAGGCACCAGTAAAATTGCTAGCAACACTTGGCCATATTACAATTACAGTAATGGGAGAAAGAGGTGATGTGGGTAAGCTGTGTTACGAGAGATCAACAAAAACACATTTTGTCATTTCATCCCATTACTTAAAAGTAATGGGATGAAATTTTTTCTTCATTGGAAGTCAGTGTGTGACTTTCCAGGTATGTAGGTATGTGACTGATTTTGTAAAGTTTGGTGTACGTATTAAACTGTGAAACAATGGAACAGTGGTTACCAGGATCCCCATATAGAAAACACAAAAGACTTTATTCCATAAAGGTGCCCACTCATGGTATGACATACCTTGAAGGTATTTTAGACAAAATCTTTATTGTATTTACAACAGCAAATAACAAGTGAAAAATAACAAAATATTAAGCGTAACACTGTTAGATGTATTTATTAAAACCAACGCATGCACAACTAGAGTCACATATTAAAACACATCACTCCTAAAACATTAAAATGTTCGTGTCCTTTTTCGCCTTACATGTTTCGGTCACAAGACTGACCATCATCAGGGGCTCAATGTTCCTCGCTCAGCTACCTGCTCGCTATATGTAGTGTTTCTGCACAACCTTACCCTGGCCTGTGGCCTGCTTTCTGTGAAAACATAATGGCAATTTCAACTTAATTACTATCATGCTATAATTTAGCACGTTGTTGTGTGTATGGATGATATTAACCCTTGGTCTATTATAGTGATGCGTATGCCTACCTGCTTACGTTGCTGTTTGTACCTCTCCATTGCACGCCCGGATGTTTACTGAATTATGTTCTTCTGTTTGGTGGTAGTGCTTGCTTGTATAACGGGTTTTCCTCGCTAACCTGTTGCTCCTCTATTAGTCTACCCTGCTGGCGGTAGGTTTGAATATATAGGTTTTCCCATTGGTTCATTCTACTGCCTTTCCTGCATGGCCTGATCAGCTGTAATGTATCTTCCGCCGTTCCAAATTCATGTCTATTGTATAATACGTGTGCCGCGTATGCTGAGATCGGATTGCAATTTTTTATGTATCGTATGTGTTCCTTATGCCTTACTGTAATGGGCCTGCCATACTGTCCCACGTATTTCTTTTTGCAAGTATTGCATTTTATTTCATAAATCCCACTTGGGTTTTATTCGCTTGTTTTTTGCGCCAGTTGTTGCTGTATCGTGTTGGTGGTTCTGAATGCTATTCTGATGTCTGTACTCTTGAAGAAGTTGGTTACCTTTCTGATTAAGGGGCTGTGGTAAGTGAAAGTTGCCCATTTTTTACTATTGTTTTTGTGTTTTTCTTGTTTGCCATTGTCCTGCCTAGTTAGTTTTTCTATCTCTCTATCCTTCATTTCCTGTATGAGTTTTTTTTTTGGGGG
>Ga0268261_10002136_pt1 | contig 14067 bp, 14 predicted proteins | sample TergutNc150P1_FD_190353 | JGI IMG/M metagenome (GOLD analysis project Ga0268261, IMG submission 190353) | Nasutitermes corniger P1 segment gut microbial community from laboratory colony in Florida, USA - Nc150 P1 (SPAdes) (version 2) | ecosystem: Host-associated > Arthropoda: Insects >... | reverse complement strand
GCATGCTGATATTTTCTGGATGGAACTGGAGGCATGAGGGTGAAACTAGTTCAGGTGCATCATCCATGGCATTTCTTTTCATAGCCTCATGGTAGTTGTAGTGGCAACAGCTGTTTGACATTGTCCAGTATCATATATACGAGCGTATTGTGCAGCCTGAAATTTTTGCCATTTACAGATAGAAGATAGCTACAACGAGGTGTTGCAAACGTCTTACTTCATGGCGTCAAGATGTGCATTCTTTCTCAGTTTTGTACTAAAATTTTCTGCAATTTTTTGCTTCACAGACAGAAGAAACAACTTAAGTTGGGGTGCACATATTTTTTTACAAATCCAGGCCCCACATCAGTGTCCTAGATGCCAAAAGGGTGATATGTGCCACGCTCCGTATTGGAGACTCACTCGCACACACACACATTAACCCTTTAAACGCCGAATTAAATCCCATCTGCCATTCGCTAATATTATTAGGAGATTTAAAGTGTATGGGTCCGTGCATCTTAAGTATATTCCAATATATATTCAACAAGATGCAACCTTGCACAGTTTATTTATATCTGGAAACTGCTGTACATGTTTCGGGTGGTACTTCCACCCATCAACAGGAGCGCATACAACTGTATCTACAGCATCTGGTATTTGTCACATCGTTATTACTATCTGCCGCTATCGTGGAAGAGTTGGAACCAGTTTGAGTGTGCTGTGGGTGGCGTACGCACACATAGACACAATGTCTATATTTAAGGAAGACGTCCGCATTCGTATCGAATGTATATATTTCAATGAAGCTTCAGAATACCATAAACGTTATAAAGTAACATTTTCTTTGCAACAGTTTTAACCGTTTAAAGGCCAAATTAAATCCCGTCTGGCCATTTGCTGCCATTATTAGGAGCTTACCATATTCTCCACGTTAGCAGGATTAGGGTTAATGCACAAAATATCCGCAACTGGGAAATTAAAGTAACAGGAAGTTTGCTTCTTATTTCAGATGGAGCAACCATCAGCGGAGCGGTAAGTACATTGTTACCAAAATATTTGTCTGAGAGCAGTTAGCCAGTACAAACCCAAATATATAAAATTTTGTTCGAAGAAAATTTTATGGAGCAGTATATATTTTAATTCGCTCACAAACCCTCCGCAATAAATTCATATATCCCTGTATTCATTTCGTTCTTTCTCTCATATTTTCAATACATGAGAAAAGTTAGACCTATAAAATGTCAGATTGTACAGAGTTATGTAAAAAACAATATTTGTTCATTCCTCGACATGTCTGTGTTCGAATATCATAGATAAAAATTTTTCTCTTATATCTGAGAGCTTTCGCATCTTCAGTATCTGGCCTCTCATTGTTCAGGTCTTTCAGATGCTGATACACTCTGAAGCGTCTCTTGCTGTACGACTTTTGACAAACCTCCAGCTTCCCTACAAACACAACAACGACACAGAACCCGACGTCAGTTTCCTTAACACTTATGCATACAAATGGAACACATTCGGTTGAACACAGAAGTTATCCTTTAAAAAACGTGTGTCCTATATTTAGGATGGGCGTACCGCTACCCTCCAAATGTTGCATTTTATATATTTTTTTCAACAAATATAAGTACTGAGTATTTTAAACATGCTGCACACTCTCTGTTTTTCTCTTCAAAATGCCGCTTATTTCATAATGCTACCTATTTTGGTTTCTGTATAATTCATATTTTACATACAGGGTGTGCTAAAATTTAGATGTAAAACTCCGGTGCCAAAAGGTTAATGAAGCACAATAAGGCGTAGTTTCACGTAGTGTTAGCGCCTTTCGTTCCGCTCCTTGCACTTTACCTCTCTATCCCTTCTTCCCACGCGTCTCCATCAATGTGCCAGTTCATGTATTTTATTAAGTGTTCCGCCATTTGTCTCTCAAACGGCTGACGGCTGTTCCGAAATGCTACCTGTTCTCCATCCACATAGTTAACATCTGCAATAAAGAAAATAGAATCAAATTCTTCAGGTTAGTTAGAATAAATTATGATTGCGAACTGAAGTGGTTTCATTTGTGCACCGAATAACTTATTCCACCTCACCGTATAAACAATTGGTCACGATATTTAGCAGAAAGTGCATGTCTTCGAATTCCAGTCAGAATATCTCTCAGCATAAGAGGAGGAAAACATTATTACACTTTTTATCGATTATGATCAGCGTACAGGTGTTCATCTTTGCAGGTGTGTCCATACCATATTTGATGAATGAATATCAGGGCTTTTTGAACTTTATTATTTTATTTCTGGTCGTGACAGTTATGGCATTCGTGTGACAAAATTGATATTTGTAAGTTTAATTCCTTTCTAAATTATATTCGGAAACAAATATAGCGTTGACAAATATTTAGATAAAAATTTCGACTAGAGACATGCATGATTAATAGGGATTTATTTCATTTGCATTATGTTCCCGCAGAAAAATTAATATTCAAACAATATAAATTATATAATGTACAGTAAAAATTAGTCGGCCAACTATAAAAGCCCCTTTCGTTGCCCGAAGAGTCACTGAAAATTATAAGTCACGTTTGTCACGACTGTCGCTGAAACAGAAGCTAAAAGTGTCACTGCAACAGGGTAATGGGCAGTGTGGTGACGGTCAGCATATGGAGTGTGAGGTACTGACAGACGGTGGACAGAGTGTACACTGTGAGGTACTAACAGACAGTGGACAGATTGCACACTGTGAGGTACTGACAGACAGTGGACACAGTGTACTGTAGAAGGTACTGACATACCGTGGACAAAGTGTACTTTGCAAGGTAATGACAGACAGTGGATGGAGTGTAAAGTGTGGGGTACTGACAGACAGTAGACAATATTTATAGTAAGGTACCGACAGAAAGTGAACAGAGTGTACAGTGAGATGTACTGACATACAGTGGACAGACTGTACAGTGTGAGTTACTGACAGACAGTGGACAGAGTGTACAGTATGAGGTAATGACAGTGGACAGAGTGTACAGTGTAAAGTACTTAAAGACAGTGGACAGAGTGTAGAGTGTGAGGTATTGACAGACAGTGGACAGACTAAACAGTGTGAGGTACAGACCGAGAGTGGACAGAGTGTACAGTGAGAAATACTGACCGACAGTGGGCAGTTTGTAGAGTAATCGTTACTGACAGAGTGGACAGACTTTACAGTGTGAGGTACTGACAGACAGTGGACATACCTTATAATGAGTGTACTGACAGACTGGACAGATTGAAAAGTGTGAGATACTGACAAACAGTGGACAGATTGTAGAGTGAAAGGTACTAACAGACAGAGAGCAGAAATTACAGTGTGAGGTACTGACAAAAAGTGGATAGGATATACAGTGTGTGGTACTGACAGACAGTGGACAGGCTGTATTGTGTAAGGTAATGACAGACAGTGGACAGAGTGTACAGTGTGAGGTACTGACAGTCAGTGGACAGGCTGTATTTTGTCAGGTAATGACAGACAGTGGACAGAGTGTACAGTGTGAGGTACTGACAATCAGAGGACAGGGTGTATTGTGTGAAGTAATGACAGAAAGTGGACAGAGTGTACAGTGTGAGGTACTGACAATCAGAGGACAGGGTGTATTGTGTGAAGTAATGACAGACAGTGGACAGAGTGTACAGTGTGAGGTACTGACAATCAGTGGACAGGCTGTATTGTGTGAGGTACTGACAGAGAGTAGACAGACTGTAAATTGAGGGTACTGACAGACAGTGGACACTCTGTACAGTGTGAGGCATTGACAGAGAGTGGACAGAATGTGCAGTGTGAGGTATTGACAGACAGTGGACAGACTGTACAGTGTGAGGTATTGACAGACAGTGGAGAGAATGTGCAGTGTGAGGTATTGACAGACAGTGAACCGAATGTACAGTGAGAGGTAATGAGATACATTGGAGAGACTCTAGATTGTGAGTTACTCACAGACAATGGACAGAGTGTATAGTGTGAGGTACTGACAGACAGTGGACTGTGTGTAGAGTGTAACGTACTGAAAGACAGTGAACAGATTGTACAGTGTGAGGTAGTGACAGACAGTGCACAGACTGGAGAGTGTGAGATACTGACAGAAAGTGGACAGAGTGTACAGTGTTTGGAGCTGACGTACAGTGGACAGACTGTACATTGTAAGGTGCTGACAGACAGTGGACAGAGTGTACAGTGTGAGGTAATGACATACAGTGGACAGACTGTAGAGTGTGACGTGCTGGCAGACAGTGGGCTGAGTATACAGTGAGAGTTACTGACAGTGGACAGAGCGTACATTGTGAGGTACTGACCGACAGTGGACAGAATGTAGAATATGATGTACTGACAGACAGTGGACACACTAGACTGTGAGGTACAGTCAAACGGTAGACAGTGTACAGTGAGAGGTACTGACCGACAGTGGACAGATTGTAGAATATGATGTACTGACAGACAGTGGGCACACTAGACAGTGTGAGGTACAGTCAAACAGTGGACAGAGTGTACAGTGAGAAGTATTGAACGACAGTGGACAGATGGTAGAATATGATGTACTGACAGACAGTGGACACACTAGACAGTGTGAGGTACAGTCAAACAGTGGACAGAGTGTACAGTGAGAGGTACTGACCGACAGTGGACAGATTGTAGAACATGATGTACTGACAGACAATGGACACACTAGACAGTGTGAGGTAGAGTCAAACAGTGGACTGAGTGTACAGTGTGAGGTACTGACAAACAGAGGACAGAGCTTACAGTGAGTGCACTGACAAACAGTGGAAAAACTATAAAGTGTGAGTTACCGACAGACAGTGGACAGATATTAGATTGAAAGGTACTGAGAGACAGTGGGCAGAAAGTAAAGTGTGAGGTACTGAGAGAAAGTGGACAGAATATAGAGTGTGAGGTACTGACAGGCATTGGGCAAAGCGTAGTCAGACGTACTGACAGTCAGTGGACAGAGTTTACAGTGTGAAGTACTGACAGACAGTGGACAGACTGTACTGTATGACGTACTCAGTGGACAGGGTGTACAGTGTGAGGTACTGACAGAGGACAGACTGTAAAATGAGGGTACTGGGAGACAGTGGACAGAGTGTACAGTGTGAGATACTGGTGACATATTGTACAGTAAGTTACTGACAGACAGTGGAGAGTCTGTACAGTGTGAGGTACTGACAGACAGTGGAGAGACTCTACAGTGTGTGGTACTAACAGACAGTGGACAGAATGTGCAGTGTGAGGTATTGACAGGTAGTGGACAAACTGTACGGTGTGAGGTACTGAGAGACAGTGTACAGAGTGTAGAATGTGAGGTACTGGCAGACAGTGGACAGACTCCATATTGTAAGGTACTGATAGACATTGGGCTGAGTTACAGTGTGAGGTACTGACAGACAGTGGACAGAGTGTACAGTGAGAGGTACTGACAAACAGTGGACAGACTTTCCAGTGAGAAGTACTGACGGACAGTGGACTGACTGTACAGTGTAAGGTACTGACAGACAGTGGACAGACTGTACAATGTAAGGTACTGACATAGAGTTGGCAGAGTGTACAATGTGGATTATTGACAGACAGTGGACAAAGTTTACAGTGTGGATTATTGACAGACAGTGAACAAAGTGTACAGTGAGAGGTACTGACAGACAGAGGACTTACTGTCCAGTGGGAGGTACTGCCAGACAGTGGACAGAGTGTACAGTGTGAGGTATTGACAGACAGTGAGCAAAGTGTAAAATGTGAGGTACTGACATACAATGGAGTGTGTGTGTACAGTGAGAGGTACTGACAGACAGTAGACAGAATGGAGATTGTAATATACTGACAGACATTAGTCAGAATTTACAATGTGAGTTACTGACAGACCGTGGGCAGAGTTTAGAATGTGAGGGAATGACAGACAGTTGGCAGAATATCAAGAGTGAGAAACTGTCAGACAGTGGCCAGAAGTTACAGTTTGAGGTACTGACATACAGTGGACAGACTCTAAAATTTGAAGTACTGACTGATAGTGGACAGTCTGTACATTGTGTCTACTGACAGATAGTGGACAGATTGTTCAGTGTGTCTACTGACAGATAGTGGACAGACTTTACCGTGTGTCTACTGACAGATAATGGACAGACTGTACAGTGTGTCTACTGACAGATAATTCACAGACTGTACAGTGTGTCTACTGACAGATAGTGGATAAACTGTACAATGTGAAGTACTACAGACAGTGGTCACAAAATTCATTGTGAGGTACTGACAGATATTGGACATAGTGTACAGTGAGAGGTACTGCAGACAGTGGATAGATTGTATAGTGTGAGGTACTAACAGACACTGAGCCTCCTCTACATTTTAAGCTACTGACAGACAGTGGACAGAATAACTCTGAGCTACTGACAGAGAGTGGGCACTGTACATTGTGAGGTAGTGACAGACGGTGGGCAGGATCTACATAGTAAGTTACTGACAGACAGTGGACAGATTAACTGTGAGCTACTTTCAGACAGTGGGCAGACTGTACATTGCGAAGTACTGTCGGACAGTGGGCGGACTCTTTATGGTAAGGTACTGAGACAGTGAAAGAATAACTGTTAAGTACTTACAGAGAGTGTGCATTCAGTACAGTGTGATATACTAACACACAGTGGACAGAGTATACACTGTGAGGTCCTGAGGGACAGTGGACATTCTGTTCAGTTTGAGGTACTGTTATGCAGTGGGCAGAATCTGCATTGTAAAGTAATGACAGAGAATGGACAAGTTGTACAGTGTGAGGCACTGAAATATAGTGGAGAGTCTAAATGTTAGCTAGTAACACAGTACGCAAAGTGTAAAGAGTAATGTAAACAGACTGTACAGTGAGAAGTACTGACAGCAGTGGGCAGAGTGTAAAGTGTGAGGTACTGAGACAGTGGAATGTTTCTACAGTGAGTTATACTGAAAGACAGTGGAAAGACATTAGAATGTGAGGTACTGACAGACAGTGGACAGGGTGTACAGTGATAGGTACTGACAGAAAGTCGACAAACTCTATAGTGAGAGGTACTGACAGACACTGGACAGAATGTACAGTGTTTGGTACTGAGAGACAGTGGATTGCTTCTGCAGTGTATTGTACTAAAGACAAGTGGACAGAAATTCTGTGAATTACTGACAGACAGTGAACTGAATTTACAGTTAGAAGTACTGGCACACAGTAAAGAGACGTTAGAGCATAAGGTACTGACATGCAGTGTACAGACTTTACCTTATGCGGCACGTACAAACAGTAGACAGACTGCAAACTTTAAGGTACAGAGAGACAATAGACATTATAAAGTGTGAAGTATGGACAGAAAGTGGGCACAGTGTACAGTGAAAAGTATTGACAGACAGTGGACAGAGTAGACAGTGAAAGGTACTGACATACGGTGGACAGAGTGTACACTTTGAGGTACAGACTGAGAGTTGACAGACTGTAGAGTGTGTGTTACTGACAAACAATTTGCAGAGCTTACAGTTAAAGGTGCTGACGAACATTAGACAGACTGTACAGTGTGAGGTACTGACAGACAGTGGACAGACTGTACAGTGTGAGGTACTGACAGATAGTGGAAAGAATGTAATAAATGAGGTACTGACAGACATAGGAGAGGCTGTACAGTACTGACATAAAGTAGACAGTATGTAGAGTGTAAGGTACTGACAGTGTACAGAGTTTACAGTGTGAGGTACTGAGACACAATAGACAGACTGTACAATGTGTGGCACTAAGAGAGAGTGTTCCGACTGTGCAGTGTGAGGTAATGACAGGCAGTGGACAGAATGTAAATTTTGAGGTACTGACAGAAAGTGTACATTTTGAACAATGAAAGGTACTGACAGACAGTAAACCGACTATAGAGTGTGAGATACTGACAGACAGTAGACAGACTGTAGTGTGTAAAGTACTGACAGAGAGTAGACAGAATATAGAGTGTGACATACTGACAGACAGTGTGATAAGTGTACAGTGACATGTACTAACATACGGAAAACAGACTTTAAAATACTGACAGACAGTGGGCAGACTGTAAAGTGTGAGGTACTGACATACAGTGGGCATATTATACATTGTAAGCTACTGACAGAAGGTGGACAAGTTGTAGGGTGTAATATACTGACAGACAGTAGACATAGTTTACAGTGAGAAGTACTGCTGACAGACAGTGGACAGAGTTTACAGTGTGAGGTACTGACAGACATTGGACAGAGTTTACAGTGAGAGGTACTGACAGACAGTGGCCAGAGTGTACAGTGTGAGGTACTGACAGACAGTGGGCAGATTATACATTTTAAGGTACTGACAGGGGTGTGGACAAATTGCAGAATGTGAGGTACTGACAGGCAGTGGGCAGACTAACTGTGAGTTACTGACAGGCAGTGGGCAGACTGCACAGTGTAATACTGACAGAGGGTGGACAGACTGTACAGTGTGAAGTACCGACAAACAGTGTGCAGATTGTAAAATGTTAGGCACTGACAGACAGTGGACAGACTGTACAGTGTGAGGTACTGCGAGAAAGTGGACAAATTGTACAGTGTTACGTAATAACAGACTGTAGACAGACTAAAGTCCAAGGTACTGACACACAGTTGGCATAATCTACAATGTGAGGTACTGACAAACAGTGCACAGGCTCTACAGTGTGAGGTACTGACATACAGTAGACTGACAGTAGAGTGTAATGTACTGCGATAGGGAACAGAGTTTAGATTGAGAGGTACTGAGAGACTGTGGGCAGAGTGTACAGTGTGAGGTACTGAGAGACAGTGGGCAGAGTGTACAGTGTGAGGTGCTGACAGTGAGTGGACAGACTATGCAGTGGGAGGTACCGACAGGAAGTAAACAGAATGTAGAATTTCAGATACTGACAGACAGTGGGGAGAGTGTAAAGTGAGAGGTACTGAGAGACAGTGGGCAGATTTTACAGTGTGAGATACTGATAGTCGGTGGACAGTGTAGATTGTGAGGTACTGACAGAGAGTGGACAGAGTTTACAGGGGGATGTACTGTCAGACAGTGGACAGAGTGTACAGTGTGTGGTACTGACAGGCAGTAGGCAGGCACTTCATTGTAAAGTAATTACAGACAGTGGACAAATTGTAGAATGTAAGGTACTGACAGACATTGGGCAGAGTATACAGTGAGAGTTACTGACAGACAGTGGAGATTGTGTAAAATGTGAGATACTGACCGACAGTGGAGATTTTGTACATTACGAGGTACTAATAGACAGTAGGCAGATTGTACAGTGTGAGGCACTGACAGGCAGTGGAAAGAATGTACATTTTGACGTACTGAGAGGCAGTGGGCAAATTATGCAATTTGAGATACTGACTTGCAGTGGATAGATTGTATATTTTGTGGTACGGAAAAGCAGTGGGCAGATTGTACAGTGTCGGGAACTGACACGCAGTGAGACATTTTTACAGTGTAAGGTAATTACAGGCAGTGGGCAGATTGTACATAGTGAGGTTCTGACAGACATTTTAGAAACTGTACAGCGTGAAGTACTGAGAGACAATGGAAAGTGTGTACAAGGGGGTGCATTGACAGACAACTGATAGATACATCATAATACTTTTGTGCAGCAAAATGTGTGAACTGAATGTGAGGAAATTAAAGAAATTTCGTAATGTAATTATGTACATGCAGTACCATAAACTGAAGTAATTACATTTTATTATTTACATATGTTACAAGAGAGAGAAATATCCGAAAAATTGCAGATATAATTGAAAGAAATAAAAATATTATATCCTGTTTCCAAAATTTCACACCATGCCTCACACTGCCATTCCTTCAGCAAGGAATAACACTTATTCTTGTCTTATTTGTTGTCCTTTTCACTAATTATTTGCTAATAGGAACAGATACTCGGAAAATCAGCCCTTTCGAGTGACTCCGAAGTATAGAAAATAAATCGGCCATTATTTTCGAATTAAAGACGCCAACAGCAGTATTGATAAGTCTTCTGTTATACATCTAAAAAATAATTAAATTTGAAAGCAGAAAGTTCTGACGGTTATGAATAGAAAAAAGTCTTTAAAAAGTATGAACATTTGAATAACAGTCATAATATTGAAAATTTCGTACGACCGTCCACAAAACGAATTCTTCTGCACGAAATATTTGTGGTCTTCTATTTTACAGGCTGCCTGATATAGAAGAGGAGCAGCCTGAATTCTACGAGAAAGAAGAGGGGACCGCACAGATACATGGTCAAGTTTTCGAGTATAAGTTCTGTGCCCTGTCATTCTTGCGTCCCAAAAACAAGGGGTACAAATTTAAACTTGCTTCTAACATGAAAAGGCATGGAAAATTTGATGATGTTGTAGTAGAGTATGTTAATGAAAATGACAGAAAATCTCACATTTTCTTGCAACTTAAGAGCAAATTAAGACACAAAATTACAAGGCAAAACCTGCTGGTGGAAACAGGAGACTTCAGCTTACGAAAATATTATGACGCATACATAGAGATAGAAGAGAAGTTCAACTGCAGCAAAGAAGGAGTCAAAATGGACAGTAGGACTGATGAACGCCTATTCATTATATACACCAATGCTGATGTGGAAGAAAAACTAAAGTCTGAGACAGTCATAGACTTCAGTCAAGCAGAATTTTTAATGACCGGTGGCTCTGTGCTACAGTTTAACGAAGAGGAACACAAAGCCATTTACGAGCACCTGCAGCATCTGCCCAAACACCGTGAGTTCTTGAGCCGATTTAGAATATTTTACAGTCAGGCTAACGAGGAGGAGATGGACTGTCACATTAAAAGAGAGCTACAGCAAAGTATGAATATACCTGAGGGCGAACTTGATTTAACCTACACAGTTTTCCTTCCTATTATACAAAACTGGTGGCAAAACTGTAATTACTTCCTCAGGGAAACAAACAACAAAGAGAATGACCCTTTGCGGAAGACTTTAGAGAAAGTAAGACCCACTTTAGTAGCAAAGGTACTGGATCAGAGAAAATTCGAACTAGATGATCTCAGTATTAAATACAAACAGTCCGCTATAACAGACATGAAGCAGCTGATAGTAACTAACAAGGCTGTTCTGATATTCGCCCCCGGGCGATCAACCAAACCCACCGCTGCTAAGATTCACCAGATGCTGAGTGGTACAAAACATATCATACTGAATTTACAACACTTGCTTCGCTATAAGTCTGAGGTTATGTTTGCTTGGAAAAACAGCTTTGATGTGTTGGTACTGGAGAGTCAGAGGTCAACTGAAAATTTTCAAGACGTTTCTAATGAAATATCCACAGTCCTTAATGAATGTGGTGGAGAGAAAAGATTCATTTTCATAGCCGACACAATGGGTAACATAGAGCAAATTAGCGCCCTTCGCCGCACATTCAGTACAAAGCTCAGAGAAGAATACGACGGCTGGAAATTCACGGACATAATTACTGAGTCAAGAAAGTTCTTTTTGGAAAAGAAAGTTATTTTCCAAGGCTCAGTAATACCAATCAAAGATATAATCAAAGAAGGTGATGTGCGCATGTTTAATGCATTAGATTTGGATTCAATGTCTCTCCTGTTAGAAAATAAAAAACCTGCAATAGGTGTTCCAGTTGCAAAGACACTGAAGTATTACATCGACAGAGCCCTTGAATGTAAAAAATACTTCGAACTTCGTTCTGAAAATGAAAGCGAAGTACAGAAACACTTCGGAAAGGGCACCTTGGAGGAGCTACAATGCATTAGTACATATAGGGAGAAAAGCTGCAACATAAGTGACTATGAGCAGTACAATCCTCACCTGTCATTAGCACAGAATAATGAGCAAGAGACAAAACAACTTTGTAGTGAAACACATAAAAAGCAGTGTTTGTGTAAACAAGATGAACAGCATCCTTTGGAAAGAAACACTGATGACCTTGGAAGTGAACATAGAAACTTACAAAGAAATGTCACAACAATTTGGCGACCAAGAACTTTGCTTGACGGTGAGAATCGGATAATTTTGGTCACAGATGAACCAGGAATGGGAAAATCGACCCTTCTGACTCACCTCGCAAAGCAAACACGAGAACGTCATCCTGACGTGTGGATAGTAAGGGTCAATATCAACAACTACACAAGTATATTGCATGAGATGAAAACAAATGGTTTTGGTGAAGAGAGCGTCATTAAACTGATAACCGAAGCCGCACAAGTAAAGGAATCTGACAGTGTACAGTTGGGGAAAAAGCTGTTTAATTACATCTATAATTCAACAGGAAATATGGCCGTCCTGATTGACGGAGTGGATGAAGTCAGTCCACATTACACTGAAGAGGTTTTACAGATATTGAGAATTCTATCGAAAACAAAGATAAGCAAAATTTGGGTAACATCTCGGAATTCAGTAGAGGATCAGCTAGAACAAGAATTTCAATGTCATTCTTACACATTGGTACCTTTCAGTGTTGAGGACCAGAAATGCTTTCTGGTTAAGTTTTGGAAACAGAAATTTTCGCACTTAAAGGCAGATTACCTACAGAACCTAGCAGATCGAGTTGTTGAACTTTTTTCTAAACTTCTCAGTGACAGGGAAAAAAAATTCTTGGGAATACCCCTGCAGAGTATGTTATTGGCTGAGGTGTTTGAAGAGAATTTAAGCCAGCGTCCCACATCAAGTACGGTGGAATTACCTGAGAACATAAATCTTGCATTGCTCTATGAGCTGTATGTGAAAAAGGAATGGCATATTTATTTATTAGAGAAAAAGGTTTCTGACCCAACAAACGTGAATGTGCAGACTGATGATGACGCTCTATACGACATCTTCAAAGACAACCACAAGGCTGCAGCACTGATGGCAATCTTATCCACACAACAACTCGAGAAGCTCAGTGACAAGAGCTTCCTGAAAAAAGGTTCAGATTTTCTGCAGAAAATAGAAAATGGCTTGGAGAAAACGGGAATAATAATTGACATAATTGAAGGAAGACCTGTTTTTCTACACCGCACATTCGCCGAATATTTCGTTGCTAGGCTGTTCTGTGATAACACAATGGCTAGCCAAATAGTCATGAGGGATCACTTATTTGAATCAGGGTTCGGTGTCGTCAGGAGTATGGTAGACAGGATTTTAGCAAATAAGTGTCAATTACATCAGGCAGTGTTGGACTCAAACATGCGACATGTTGAAAGGCTGTTGAAAATGAAAGAATCCATCACACAGAAGGACCGTGGCGGGAGAACCCCGCTGCACGTAGCAGTCAGCTGCAGAAACCCGGAACTCATCGGGCTATTTCTAGAACACGGAGGAGATGTTAGTTCTGTAGACACGTTGCTGGGTTTGTCCGCTGTAGACTATGCATCCAGAATGGACGATTGGCAAATTGTGAGTTTGATGATGGAGAAACGGCCTGACATCAGGGAACCGGTGCTCAGTGAGAGGAACCTTGGTTCTACTGAATGTATTGCTTCTGCTCTTCGTGCTGCAGCTAGGTATGGACACACTGATTTGCTGCGGTACTTGATAAGAAGGGAAAATTATGTGAATATGGCTCTACCTGGTGACAGTGGCACGTTACTTCATGAAGCGGCTCGAGGCAACCACATTCAAACAGTGAGAACACTTGTTGATTTTGGAGCTAGTTGTGACATTGAGGATGCAAATGGAAAAACAGCGCTACATTTGGCGGCAGAGATGGGAAGTATTGAGGTAGCAAAATTCATAGTCGAACGTCAGGAAGTCTTCTATGGGGAAGACGAATTGGAATATATTGTGACACTCAGCAGAGTAATTACCAGATTAAACCGACTCAACGTCCGCGACAAAGATAAAAACACGCCACTCCACATTTCTGCAGCTGCAGGAAACATCAGCACGGTGCGATACTTGTTAAGTGCTGGCAGTGATTTGAGAAGCTTAAATAAATTTGGAGAATATCCACTTACACTGGCTGCTCGATACGGAAGGAATGACACTGTGAAGTTATTGCTGCAGAGTTCTGCTGTGAAATATGAAGAAATAATGACTAGTGCATTGAAAGCTGCCATTGAGGCCGGTCACGTGGACACGACGACACTCTTACTGAGGTCAGGAGCTC
>Ga0268261_10002135_pt1 | contig 14069 bp, 6 predicted proteins | sample TergutNc150P1_FD_190353 | JGI IMG/M metagenome (GOLD analysis project Ga0268261, IMG submission 190353) | Nasutitermes corniger P1 segment gut microbial community from laboratory colony in Florida, USA - Nc150 P1 (SPAdes) (version 2) | ecosystem: Host-associated > Arthropoda: Insects > Digestive... | reverse complement strand
AGCAGCAACAACAACAATACACTGTGTAATAATAATAATAATAATAATAATAATAATAATAATAATAATAATAATAAACTAATTGCGCATATCCTAACTTACACGATCCTCTCCCGCAACAAAATGAAAACATCAGAAAAATATAAAGAAGAATAGCAACGTGGCAGTGCAGAACTCTATAAGGACACGCCTATGCCCCTGAAACGCCAGATGTCGATGAAACAGCATTGAACGCATGACTAAAGTTCGGCCTACTCTTTACAGAAACTACTAGATTTATGATAGCCATCAATGACCAGGTTATTAGTACCAAAATTTATAAGAAGTACATTTTGAAGGACACCTTCAACAAATGTCGAGAGAAATCAGAAACCATTCAACATAACCAATGCATGCCGTGCATTAACCCAAGGTGATTACACCCAGCGTCACAACCAACAACCTCCGTCAAAAATTGGCTATTAAATGTAAACCATCACAGGCAAAACCAACACCATATTACAATTACCCACAAGATTTGTTAGAGAACTCATAAACTATATTATGTCATGGGCCACAACTGATCGAACTGTCCATAACAGGAGACCAGATACATCTATGCTCGACAAAACCATCAAAGAAACGTATTTAATAGATATAGCAACTCGTAAGTCACAACCTCTACAGCACCATCATCAAGTAGCTCCAAAAGAGTACAGACAGAAAGGCTAACAAGAATACGGCAACTGAGCGCGGTCTCCGTTACATAGTACCACTAGTATTACTTACAACGGAAATTATTAAAAAAAAAAAATTAAACGAGAGCTTTGAACTACTGAATCTTCGTCCTAGTATATATTGTAATGCAACAGCATGAATTAACAGATGCCGTGAAGTTAGCAAGCTTCTAGCAGAATAACGAAGAAGTGTTTGGTCAGTAACCAGTATTCTCTGAAAACTATCTAAACCGTTGTCTGTACTGCAGCGATCTCTGGGGTGAGGAAAGCCTTGCACCACGTTCGTAACAAAACCCTTCCGTCAAATACCAACTTCCCGGTGTTATTCGGTAAGTAGCCTCTAACTCTGTAAGAAATGAACCCAAATTATTATTATTATTATTATTATTATTATTATTATTATTATTAAATTTCACGGACTCATAAAGCTGCAGATGAGGGTGGTACGTTCCTTCGAAATGTCGTGAATCCATTACCCAACTACACGGCGCAACAACTCAGAAGACGTGCTTCCTCAACACGAACATAAGTTTGCAACTGACCAAATCCTTCGCTGACGCCATTTCCAATTCGTAAAGCGGTAAGGTTCCTGCATGACCCCGACCGTGTCCTTCTCTGCAGTCTTTTCTCTCTCATTCGTTTCTCACACTGGGAACCAGACGACTGGGCCGCATACATTGCAGGAGAGGGAGTTTATATCAACTCTTAGTGACACAATACTGCCTTTCTCTGCGCGCTCGAGCGTGCGTCTCTCTCCCCCACCCAAGCGCGCACTCTTCAATCGGGAAGGTATGGCAGAATATACTCAACGAGTCTAGACTTCTAGAAAAAATGCGCTACGCAAATTGTATATAACACGTAGTTTTTTTTTTTTTTGGGGGGGGGGGGGGGAATTACAAGTTTCTATCTTTTTTAATATACAAAGGAAGTAATTTCTTCCATTTCAGTGGCATGGAGGGGCAATACTACTCACACCGGAGAATTCCCTAATGCTGTCTACTTCCCCAGCTTAGTCTAGTCTATACTTCGATTCTTTCTTCCAAATCAATTCCGAAAGCTGATAGTCCCTCTGCTGGTCAAGAATTTGCCTGCCTTTTGTGGAACACTGCAGGTCCATTACTACGTTCACATAAGCCCAACAATAGACCCCATCTCAGGGAGCTGAATTCATTTCACATACTCACACCTATTTCGTACCCATTTTAATATCATCCCCATTTTTAATAAAGTTCCAAAAACATTGTTCCTTTACGGTCTCTCCACTGAAATTCCGTGCGATTTCTCATCTTTCGGCCAAGCAACCCACTTATCTCAATCTCCTTCATTAATTCAACCTGATAATATTCATTAAAAAGTACAAATTACGAAACTCCTCATTATGAAATGTTTTGCATCATCCTGTTATTCCTCGCTCTTTGATCCAAACGGCCTCCTCAGTACCCTGTTCGCACACAACTTAAAGCTATAAGCCAATAGGACGGTAAGAGTCTTTCTTTTGTTCTGTGTGTTTTCGAACACTTGCAATTTACGGCCTGCTCTCAAAGTAACAGACCAAGTTCCACACAAGGAGCCTGAAGTGCAGTTTCCCTTTCAAACGTCCTTTCTTTTTGGAATCAGATCCACTGCACCCTCTCAAATAAGCTTACCGCTAGCATAAAATCTATAGTTCTTAATCGAAGATTTCATGCACAAAACACACCAAGTGGTGTAAGAGCATATACTTGACGTGGTGTATTTCAAGTTTCCGATGGAGTGGATGTGTGTGTCTCATTAACACTCGTACTAGCAGTAGATGTGTTTTAAATAGGTCGTCTCACACATTTCGCATGTGAAGTAGTAGCTTATCGCATCAAAATATTTCCTAAGGTCATTATGTGCAGATTTTAATTTTTCTAAAGTAAAGTGCATGCGTTATGTATCACAAAATTGTGCATAATTTAAAACATGCATACATTATTAGATGTGCCACCAAACAAACAACAAGATCCTGAATTAAATGCTGCCAGTGTTGCAACCATACAAATTCGCACATTCGCGTCGTAACATTCTGATGACAAAATGTTGAAAAAATAGCCAAAATGCTTCGCACTACGCCATGAGGATAGGTAGGGGACTGGGAGATAAATTTAATTCTACAGGGTTCTGACGCAGGTGCATCATTTTCTGAAGTACTCAACTTATTTTGGACTTTTTCCATCGTCTACAGGCCCAGTGATTAACAGCAGAACGCCCTAAAGGGTCCACCGAAAAGGTTCGCACCTGAGGACGGAAGCAGAGTCGGCTTCTAAAACACAGTGCGGTAAAAATAAAATAGACGTTATGAAATATCCAAAACAGGAGTACTAAATTAGTTCCACGATTTCGTCAACGCCGCTCATTTATACTGTCGTTATGAATAAGTTATAGTTATTGGATCTCTCTGCCCTCACGGCAATAACTGTAGTGCAAACCCATAAAGAAATTTATTTTAAATCCACCTTGCGGGATGTATCAGAAGTCCAGCTTAGGGAATGGCTTGCAAGTCTCCATTTTTGAAAAGACATTAGCAGGCTGCGAAATCTGTCTTTGCAGTGAAAATGAGACCGGTATGTCCCTCTCAAAAACTGTAGTACTTCAGCCCATTATAGCACGTTGTCCCTCGAAAATAACTGCTAAGTCTCAACGCAAAAAGACTAGGAGATATTCAAGTGCTGGTAAGTGAAAAAGTCTCGGATACACTGATGCAAAAATTTCACAGGCATGTGTAAGCACTGGCGGAATCGTAAAGCACAACAGCATGGCTTCATAAGAACACAAATACCGCGAAGTCAGAAGAAGATAGCTCGGAATACGAACGTCATGCAACACTGCACCAGTCCTCGGGAAATAACACAGAGTAAAGTCTGTCTGAAGCAATAATTTCAGTGGTACACAAAAACACTAATGCTACGGCTTGCGTCACACATTCATGTAGCCAGAAGTCTGCGTACTGTCAAGTGTTCCAGCAACACAACCAGGAATTGCACGTTAATAAAGTACACAAAATACCACACTATATCTTGCTATTTTCTCAATTACGCGCCTTCCGTCACTCGCGTTAATTTTGTGATTCACGGACGGGGAAATCAGCGGTGGGTTCCCCGTCTGCGTCACAGCGTCCAGTACAAATAGTACAATGACTCGCGTGTCTGTAACTATTCACACATGAAAACCACATAACAGTCTTCAATTTTTAAAAGTTCAACCCCGAACACAGATGCAGTACATTGCAGTACATCCCTTACAAACGCTGGCATCCACACATCAGGCTACAGCATGACGTCATAAGGCAAGAAATATTATGAATCTTCGCCGTCGTGAAAACCCTAAATCTTACCAAAAAAAAAGTGCGTGTGAACTATAAGCTACATTAAATCAGTGATTACACGAAACAGTCTAAAACAACTAGTTTTGTTGGAAATCGGTATCTCTTGCTCGCAGTAGAGGTAGCTAAACATTTCGACCCTCATGGATCATCACCAAACCCTTATATAAAAATATACGTAAAGGAAATTCACTGAATGACGTTGCAATTTTATTATTTCCTTCGTATGAAATATCAATCTTATATAAGTTTTATAACACGTTACTGTATTAAAGTGCACCTTATTATAGCTTTTAGAAGGAGATATTCCACGTTGTACTATCCGAAATTTTATATTCCATTTCCGTTTTAACAATAAGATCGTTTACTTTGGTAGTATTATTAATGAGTTAGGTTTCACTGACATTATAGTAATAAACAAGGCTAAAAAAGTTGCATGAATATAGCCTATTGCAGCCTGTTTTGAACATATTAATAAGAAAATATAAATAGAAAGGAAAAAACTGCATTTAAAGAACATACTTTTATATATTCATACCCATGTAATCAGTCAATAACATCAATATTGTTAGAGAAAACATCTAATCCAAGGCACAACTATGCAACATCATCACCTACATTTGTTACGCCAAGACACGGAACTAGAACACAAAGGAAAAACAAAAAGATCAAAGTTACAGAAAAACAAAACTTAAAGCTTAATTTGAGTATAATAAGGAATTGTAAGTAGCAGCTAAGAACACTTCAAAAAATTCTTTTTAAACATATTTTAACATTTCACCTAAATAAACAATTTTATTCTTAAAATGGAAATGGGATCTACAACCTGCGATAACACAACTCGGAATATCTTATTTTATAAGCTATAATAAAGTACAGCTTAACAAAATTAACAAAATTTAAATCGTATGTAAGGTTGATATCTCCATCCAAGACAATAATGAAATTGTAACGTCACTGAATAACCTTCTCCACACATTCTTTACGAGTCTGATGACGACAAATTGGGACCGAAACATGTAGCTGCTTCCGCTGTAAAAGGAGAGATGTTTTCCAACAAAACTAGCTGTATTATACAGTGGCTTCTAAATAATATCTTGGCAAAACATAGTGGAACGCACACATCAAGTGTACAAGCTTCGTCAGGTGAAACAATATGTAAGTACATATAACTGTAACTGAAATAGACTACGCCGCATATCACTGGTTACAAAGGACTGGTGTAGACGTTCCCGCTGCACTAACTTTATTACACATTTAACAGCACTCCTTACATGAGAAATCGATAGACTGCAGGATCACCACACTTAAAGAAAAGTCCAGAAACATCAACACATGAACTTATCTAAAGTCGCGATCACAGTATTCGAGAGACTGCCTCAGATGGCTCGACCGCTGCGGTACGCTCTTTGTAGTTTATTACCTAAACGTGACACTTCTCAGAAAATTTATTTCCTATGACGAGATAACACAAGCAGTGTCACAACGCGAATTCTAGCCTAACATTCGATAAATGGCTAAATAAACTGATTAAAACTTTGACATCTAATGAACACGCCCGAAACACCCGACCCAGTGCACTGCCCACTACAAACCGAATATATGGTTCAGGGCTCGAACTGCGAGATCTCTAGCAACTGAAGACAAAGGCTCGAGAACCCACCACTGTGATACGGATGTGTTTATTACTTAGGGTATATTTAACGATCCTGCCTGTAAATCATGAATCGGACAGCGTATGAAATGAACTGGGCGTGGTCTATCCCGACATTTGTCTGGAGGTACTAAAAAAAAGACACGAGAATTGCCAGTCAGGATAGCAGTCTCCGACCCCACATTTGAACCCTGCACCTCCTGAATACGAAGCACGAGTTTTACCGTCTCAACCGCGCTCTTCGGTTCCTGTGTAATAATGTTATTCCACTAATTCCATGGAGAAGAGTTTCTCTTGCGAAACCAGTATTCAGATGGCCACGAATTTCTCCACTATTTATAAACCAGAAGGCCATTGCCGTGTTCCCAAAGGCAGCCACTAGACCCTATACAGAACAATATGAGTCCAATCAACAGCCTCATTTACGGTCATAACATCTTCCTTAATCCTCTCAAACTTTCAATTAAACATTGTAATTATTAGTCATAAAAGCCACGGTATTTTAAATATGCGATGTAAACCAAATTTCGTTCGTTCTCATTCAAATTAAACCTTTAGGAAGTTAAAAATTACACACAAACGCGTAGCGGAGCGTAAAAGGTCACAAAGCACGGTCGTACCGAGCATACAGAGACTGGAATTCGGGGCTTAAAAACGAACGTACAACCCATAAAATACGCGCTGTTAAAGCTATGGTCGAAAAGAAGAGTTCCTGTTAACGTGCTTACATCATGTACCACTTTCACGTGTAAACAGACCGCGAGAAACAAGTTCGGCGATCACTGAAGAACGCAGTCCGACTTCATTTCGCTTTCTATTTTCATCAAGGTAATGCTTGAAGTTAACAACAAACCCAGTAAGGATAGTATTAAGCAGCAAAAAAGAAAGGGACGATAGGATGCAGGAAGAAAGATACGGAAGCAGAAAGAATGAATGGAACCAATATACGAAGGAAGAATGAAATGAAAGCATTTATAGGAATGCTGAAGCAGTAGTACAATTCTGCATACTACATTCTGTCTCATATTTTCCAAAAGTGCTGTCTTTTTGAAAGCCTCGTTTATGTTGCGTCTAATCTATAGAAAAAATCTAATTTAATGTCCAGAGCACAAATGCTGAGCAAATTCCGGAGCTACCAAAGTCTCCTTCGTTGGAGAGAACATACACACCGAATGTGAAGAAAAGAAAACTCAAATCACAAACCGGTAAACTGTGTAGCCGGCTAAGGTCTGTACTTCAAATCTCGGACGGAGATCCATAAGATAATGCAACAAACTGGAGACGTCGGTCATTAATCCAGTCTATGTAGATTAAGAGGCTGGTGTGCGTAAGCTATTTCTTTGGGAAGCACCAATCTTCATTAATCAACACCAAATGAAACTGTACCTTTTCGGAATAAGAATTGAATAGAAAGCTATAAGTTCGAGCCTTCTAGGTGTTTGTGTGCGGAAGATCGGTAACATTAACAACAGAAGTGCGGTTACAAATTATGTTTGTCTCCAGAAAAGTTAATCCTTTACGTACGCCCGGCAACCCCTGACAAATATGGGTCAACAGACGTCATCGAAGGCCAATGAAGTACGCGCGCAGATACGGAGTTCCTTGATATGGATGTGAGGAGCCAAAAGCAAATTTGATACCAGCGAACGCTATGCGATATCGTAGTGCGGCGCAAGGGCATTGTGTATGCAATTTCTGTGAGCCATCTACATCATTCGTCAATTTGACATCCTGCGTTATTCTGTGGTCGACGTTGTCTTTATCCAGCACCCATGCTGTGTCCTTATCGGTCGCTGTTTCTAGTTTCAAAGTGGAGATATCTTCTCAGTGAACACGTGTAAATCAGTATTAGGCGACAGCAACCACTAATAACTGAATAAAGTCAACCTGAGTGACGAACCAGTGTAACCGCTTTATCAAGCATCCCACCCTGTGGATAAAGGGTTCTCGAGCGGCGATATACGAGTTCTTACCCGTAAATATGCCCTATGTGTTTAATACACGATCATTAATCAGATGTATAAAATTTTACAGGAACAAATAAAAGCATCGACATTTTACTATTTAAACCGTGAATTTCAACCAAAACTTCTATGATTTTTAACTGTGGTGGCGACACATTACAACTGTATTCGTATTCTTGTTCTCATCACCCTAATGGTCACATGAGTGGCCGAAACATGAAATTAAATTTAAAAAATCCAGTGTATCTGTTGGTTCTTTAAAAATTTTATACATTCCCTACAATGATAAGTCTTTTGAGGGTAATGAAGCGCCACACCATGAAAACATATACGGTAGTAGAGGTACAGCTCCACGCATTCCTGACCTGGGCACTTCTCTGAGGTAAAAGGTCAGCTTCATACCCTGTCCCACCTACTCCCGGTACACATTGAAAAAGAAGTTGAGTGGACCTATAGCTGCAGTCCTCCATTTCATCGTGTGAAGAGTGTCAACTTTACTTTAGCTTCATAAATCCAAATCATGCGCTCTATTTTTGTCTCGAAAGGAAACCAGATGACAACGGGAAACTTAATCACTGATACCAACACAGCACACAAAATTTCCGAAACCTAAAGAGAGGTAACAGCCAAATATGGGCGATTCAAATAAACTTTTACGGCTCTCTTTGAAAAAGTAACATTCGAAATTTAAACTACATAAGTCTTTCTCATCAAGCCATTTTCCCCATTTCTTTGTGGGAAAAGCTCCATACGATCGACAAAACACAGTCTTACACAATCTGACACAACTAGTATTCTAAGTTACAGTAATGTAAACTAGCGACTCGTAGCAGAAATCAAGAGTTCTTTCGAAAGCATGAAATGCAAATAAACACTTCTCGTTAAAGTACACAGAATCCGTGTCTGCATATCAACGATTCTGTTATTCTTCTTAAGAGTTTAAGTGGACTGTGTGCATCAATCAGCACTCCCAACGAACTGAAAGGGCAGTAAGAAGCTACAAGACTGCGACATACCTCAGTCGACTGAACAGGAAGTGAGGGGTGAACATCAATTCACAAACTAGTGTGACCAGGCGTCCCCCCCCCCCCACACACACACACACACACACACACACACACACACCCTACTCTGGGGTTACACTTCGACACAATAAGTTTATCCAAACCATAGGCAATACTGACTTCCTGTCTTACAGAAAATAAAATGCGTCACAAAAACTCACGGATTAATGTTGTCTATTCTGAGAATCATACAGAATTCAAACACACACCCTGTGTGCAAAATGGTGAGTTTATTTTACTCAAAAACATGGGGTACAGTAACTGGGACGAGATCACGACAGGAACGGATTTCATACGAAATGGTAGTGGCTTATTTCACGAATTCGCCAGAAGAAACTCAGAAAATTTATGAAGAGCATAAGGCAGGAGAGTCGGAGCTTGATCGAAGTTCAAACCGGGCACCTCCACAATACAGGGCTACCACATCGTTCTGGTCAGTCCTTGCATGAGTAACTTGCCCCCCTTGTAGCTCCTAGGTCAAAGATCGCCAATCTAACTCTCGAGCACACATTGGTGCTCTGGAATGGGTTTACGGGTAAAAGGCAAACTTGTTCCCGTCACGCCTGGAATAGCGGGATTACATCTATGGCTCCGCAGCTCTCGATGGATGTGAGTGGTTATCGTCACGTCCTTGTTGCTGTACCCCACAGGGAAAGAACCCCCGATACCCACCGAACAGGAGGCTGGGTGGCCCCAGTGATGGTCTGAGCGTTTGGAGAAGAGATGTCTCGTGTCCCTATCGAGATCCGAAAACCAAATCATCCATCACGTGGCCTATTTAAGGTATAGAATTTCCAAATATTCATAAGCCGAATCTCTACCCAATGCTGAAGATTTCTAAACGTTTATACCGAGTTCAGGTGCCACATAACTGAAAACTTGTGATGAAAATACTTTATGTGACATTTTCTAAGAAAATGTGCAAGCTTTTGCGATACAGAGTTTACAAAACAACGTTTCGGAAGACGTCTTTATGTAGCAATGCAAGGGGCAAAGCTACATGTAATCCACTTACTTCAATTCACCTCTTCCTCTTTCGGAAATCCGTGTAGTGTTCACTGTAAATATGTTCACTCGTAAGAAATTTGTGACACACTGTCCTGGACGTTCTGTCAGGACTCACAAATTTTTTTGCATTTGACCGGCTATCAGACGTTGATATGAAGCCAATGCAGTGTTTGTATCTCTTCACGTAACTAACAAAAAACAGAGGGACGGTTTACATACTTTAAGTCCAGTAAACCGCACTCTTGAATCGACTATCGTTCAACAAATTAATACGTAAATCTATACTACCTAAACCGACATTTTGGCAACGCCATCTACTCTATTTACTTAATCAATCCATGGAGCAGTTTCTTCTTGAGAAGCTAACCGTTTCTCAGCTAGCCACGAAATTCCCCGCATTTTACGGAACCTGAAGGTTCATTCCCGCTACCTATCCCTATCCAGAGCCAGATCAATCCAGTCCATGCCCCCACACCCAACTTCCTTAAGATCCACCTCAAAATTATACTCCCATCTACGCCTATGTCTTCCAAGTAGTATCTTTCCCTCAGATTTCACTCCAAAACCCTGTATACACCTTTCCTCTCCCCCGTATATGCTACATGCCCTACCCATCTAATTCTTCTCGATTTCATCACCCGAATAATATTTGGCGAGGAATACTGATAACTACAGCTCATCATCATTAAGTTTTCTCCAATGCCTTGTTACCTTGTCCTTCTTATGCCCAAATATCCTCCTCAGCGTCCTATTCTCAAAGACACTCAACCTACGTTCCACCTTCCATGTGAGCAAACAAGTTTCACACCCATACAAAACAACACGCAAAATTATAGTTATATTTTTGGATAGCAAACTGGTGAACAAAAGATTCTGCACCGAATAATAGCAAGCATTCCCTGTCTTCAATCTACCCTTAGTTTCTTCCTGACTAGAATTACGATTCAGTAATGTTGTTCCCAAATATTTTAACTCTCCCACTATTTCAAAGAAACTACTAACAACCTTAATGTTCTACCTTCGTCCTGCATTCTGATCTCGAGACATAACCATGTCCTTAGTTTTAACGCCATTCACTTCTAGTGCAATCTCTTTACTAGCCACTAATAAAGCGTCTATGTTTTTTTTTATAGTATTTATGCTTCCATCCAATAAATTAATATCATCAACAGAAACCAAAAGCTGATGTGTACCATTTAATTTCAAGCCATTCTGGTTTACATAAACCCTCTTAACGGTGTACACTAAAGCAAATTTGAAAATCAATGGCGTTAAAGCATCTCCTTGTTTCAAACCATTCTTAGTAGGAAACATGTCAGACAAATTCTTGCCTACCCGGACTCTGCTATAGGTTTCATTCAAGCAAAACTTTATAGCTTTACCAGTTTCGTGGGGATACCAAACTCAATGAAAATATTATACTAAACCTCCCTCATAACTGAATCATAAGCTTACTTTAAGTCTACAAATAGCTGATGCACTGTTTCAATGTATTCCATTTTTTTAAGTATTTGACGAATGCAGAATATATGATCAGTAAGTGACCTTCTGTGTCGAAATCCACACTGATGATCCCAAATAATTTCTTCTGCATGTGGAGTTAACCTTGACAGAAGGATGTTGGAGAAAATTTTTGTATGTACTTGGCACGGGTGATACACCTCTATTAACTACTATAGTCTCCTTCAACGCCCTTCTTATAAATAGGTACAATGATCGAATCCTTCCACACCTCAGGCAATTCCTCCTTATTCCAAATAGAATTAATAAGTTTATGGATCTCAGAGCGAATTGTTCTACATCATGCCGTAATCAGTTCTGCTGGGATTTGATCAATCCCCGACGATTTTTATCTTTTTAGCTTTTCAATAGCTTTCCAACATCAAAGGCACTCGACTCAGGCATAATAGGCTTTGCAGTATGTATTACTCTGCTAACATCATCAGCCCCATGTACATTGAACAGCTGAGAGAAATGGTTTCTCCACCTAGCCAATATACTGTGGGAGTCTGTAATCTAATCACCCTTCCCGTCCTTCACTATATTAGATCTAGCCTGGTAACCCTTCTTAAAGTCATTGATGACCAAATACAAATCTTTGATATATCTGATCTTACTCTTAGTTTCAAGTTCATAAATTTTAGCTTTCAGATATTCCCTCTTTTTGTTCCTGAAATGTCTACTAGATCCACGTCTTGCATTATTTCGATTATCTACATTGCTTTGGTTTGGATCCCGTAACCACTGTATTTTAGCATGCTTACTTTGATCTAAAAGACATAAACATTCTTTATCAAACTATGGTTTATGCTATTTCCATTCCTACAGACCTAGAACCTCTTTAGCTAAGGTTTTGATAGTCTCTTTCATGTTCTCCCAGACCCTGCAAAGCTGCAAACCTGTTTGAGATCTTAATCTGATACTGTTTCCTAACCTCCAGCTCATTTAGCTTCCTGAGATTAAATCTCTCCACATCAAACCATGTGCTGCTTGTTTACGTACTGCCAATTTTTTCCTGACATTTGCAACATCAGTCAGTGATCAATATCTCCGTCAGCTCCCCCGAAAGATCGTACATCGATCATAATCGAATTTCATCTCCTATCTATCAATACGTGATCGATTCAGTCGTGAGTCTTTCTATCAGGAGAGTTGCAGGTGAATTTATGAATGTTCCAGTGCGGGAACATCGTGCTCTTAACAACAAAATTTTTCATGTGGCATTGTTTACTATTCCAACGTCATTATCATTAATATCTTGATTTAGAATGTCATTCCCAAACGTCGGTTTGAAAATAGCCTCTCCCTCAATTTTACATTAAAATCTCCTAATATAATTTTCATATGGTACTTATGAAAATGATCGAAAACCTGCTCTAAATGCGCATAAAAATGTCTTTTGAATCATCACTTTTATCCACACTTGGTGCATGCAGATTCAAAACAATATTACACCAGCGACCTCTCAGAACTACATATGACATCCTATCACTAATAAACTCTACTCTCTTAACTGCTGATACTGCTTTGTGGTGTACAAAAAAATCCTGTTCCCAACTGATGATGATCGTTTCTGTTTCCATAGAAAAAAAGAATAATGCCCTACTCTTGCTGTGCCCCCTTTGTCTCACCTAGCCTCCTGTACACCCACTAAATCTAATGCATACCTTGCTAATACCCTGGCTACTGTTGTAACTTAACCTGAACTATAAAGGCTCCTTACTTTCCATGAACCACGTCTCATGTTCTTTTTCCACTGCTTAGATCGTACCAAAGGATCAGTTCACGCCTGAGACACATTTATCTGTTTCGTAACAAGGCCAGTTATTACGGGGAGGAGTTGTTAGCACCCCGCCCAACACCCAAGCTGAAGGACCACCCCTTGCCTGCTGTCCGCGACTGCTTATTAAATATATTCGCAGCTACACTCTATATTGGAGGCCGCTCCTCCATCCGCAACCTGAGAACGGGCCATGTCGTAGTGACAGGGACCCACTTATCATGGCCATTTACTTTATACCAGACGTAATGTTCATATGGTCTCGACCCGATTATGACAGACGAGTCTGAGAATTCGTGGATTCACCACATGATGATGAGGTTACTATTTAATTGAATTAAACTGGCGTTTCTTTAAATCCACTAAACAACAATTATGTGTGGGTTGTACTAGAAGTTATACGGCATTCTTGAGGGGTAGGTGCTTATCACAGGTAATTTGCGTAGCCTTAAGAATGAGAATCAACAATGAAAAGAAATGCAGACTTATGAAAAAGCAAGAATAATGAACAAGGGCACATCTTTAGGAATAAGGGCCAGCAATTAACAAATTTACATCCTTACAGATGAAGATCAACAATTAACAGAAATACAGCCAGACAAATGAGGATCCACAGTGAACAGGAGTACTTTTCCAGAATGGGCTGCAGCGTGTCAAAAACCCGTCACTACCTTCACGCACTAGACTATTTATCTTGTTCTGGGTACTAATCAATTCTTACAGATTCAATTAACTACAACTATTAAAACTGGTATTTTCATGGATCCTTCGTTCTTTTTTCATTCTGATCCGTATTAATTACAGCATGCATGCTTGGGAAACGTGGATGTTCCATGTTAAAGTCTATTTATATTCCCGCATCCTTGTGTTCTTACCAACTACTTTCAGTTTTTCCGTCTATACAATACGCACGTGTTAACCCTTAGGAGCCTAACGTTGTATATATATGGAGCACCTATTCTTGATGTTTCTAGATCACACACAACGACGCAGCACAGTCGGTAGGACTCCTCTGGACGAGTGATCAGCTCGTCGCAGAG
>Ga0268261_10002134_pt1 | contig 14072 bp, 9 predicted proteins | sample TergutNc150P1_FD_190353 | JGI IMG/M metagenome (GOLD analysis project Ga0268261, IMG submission 190353) | Nasutitermes corniger P1 segment gut microbial community from laboratory colony in Florida, USA - Nc150 P1 (SPAdes) (version 2) | ecosystem: Host-associated > Arthropoda: Insects > Digestive... | reverse complement strand
TGATAAGTTAATAAAAATATGATTTAGTTTGTTTAACTTGATTTAGCAAGCCTGTGTTCAATTATCAAGAATAAACTGAGTTAATAAAGCAACAAGTAATAAAGAAATAACATATATTATATGTGATTCGGTGAACCACACCCGTTTCCCGAAAGAGGACCACCTACCAGACTGAGTAACGTCGAGATAATTAAGTTAAAAAGAATAATCAGGTAAAACGTGTTAGGAATCAACAGGAAACAGTAAAAGGATTGAGACAGTCTACTAGACAACGGCCGATCATCAGTCATCACATGATTTTAGAGGAAGGTTGAACGTGCATTCAGAGAACTTCCTCACCCAACCTCGTACTCATTACAATGAGCACTTTTAGATACCTTCCTTCTAGTTACAAGAAGTGTTGTATGATACCTGCACCTCTGTAAAAAGTAGTCCTTATAACATTTTTGTGTATGATTCTTTGAGACAATCCTACTAAAATAACACAATAACACTGCTGTTAACACTCACCTGATCACCTCCTTCAGCAACATTTCGCTGCTGTTGCACTTGTACGATTTGCTGGAGTGGCAGAAGCTTGGCTAACAACCGAAGACAAGTTGATGGGTATTTGTGTGTATCAGGATGTGTTGTCATATTGGTGAGGGCATCCAATGCTGACTCAGCCAAGCTGCACCAAATATCACACATCATTTAGAGATATGATTATGCAAGCCGTCACAAACAACTCACAGTACCACAAAGAAATGCTGATGTATTTCCTTTGGACACACCATTTTCTGACAAATTTTTAAAAAATTAGATACCCCGGTGTAACTCATGTACAACCAAACTGGGAACAGCTTTCACAACAGCCACATCATATGGATAGCATGTCCAAATTTTCATAGGCCGGTAAACTTTTTAAATGTACTACAATACATATTAATGCCATCTTTTATTAGCCTCTGATTACAGTGTTTAAAAAAAGTAGCAAGCTGTCCTAGCAGTGATGGGTTTTGAAGGGTACAATTCTTTAGAAATCTTGGGAACTCTATTAACCCTTTAAATGCCGAATTAAATCCCATCTGCTATTTGCTGGCATTATTAGGAGCTCACCATTTTCTCCACGTTAGCAGGATAAGGGTTAAGGTAACATTTAAAAGCCTGGGATTTAAATACCCTGTAGTGTCAGCAGACTGGAATTTTCTCTTGGAATTCAGACACTCGTTGCAATGATCAGGAAAATGTTTAATATTTCTGAAGAGTTATAAACATAGATCTTGACATTAAATTGCACTTACTCAAGTAAAGCATGGAGAACACTGCCACATGCATCATTGTTGATTATAAGATGTATTGAGGCAGTATAAAAAAGAAACACTTCTCTCAATGACAGAAATTTTAGTAGTATGTTATATTGTGTTCTCTTCAGCCCTTAATTCGGGTTCCTTTCACCAGAGTTCTTCCCCAACGTTGAGGGAAAAGGTTTCTGTGAGGGTCTCCTGACAAACAGGCTTACAACCCTCAAGAATCTGACTTGTGAAAGGAAACGTCTGTTTCTCGGTATTTTTACCAGTATCTACAATCATTCAGTGTTTGTGGCCAAACACTGTAGTGAAACCATTGCCTGTGAAATTCATTTCATATAAGTATCAGGGCTCCTGGGAGAAAATTTCATGGTGAAGACAGTAAATCCCAATAGATCTGTGACACCGATTCAAATGAGTATGCTGAAGACACAGGATCAGACAAGGATGAAGACAATTACAATGATGAAGAACAACCATCACCACCAATGCATGTTCAGGCACTCAGAATACATCAACATTAGCAAATAACTTTACATTTACTGGACAATAACCACTTACTCTGTTCAAGGCAGTAAATCAAAGAAACACATTGATGTCCATAATCTGTATTGCTACACCAGCATTAGCCTAGAGATTTTGAAGGCTCATAAAAATTGCCCTTTTTTATTCCTTTTATCAGACACATATTTGAGTATGAAGATAATCTATTTTACACACTCATTTTCTCAAAAGTAAATACAATATAATCATGGATGTACAATGCCACTTATGAAGAAACACACTAAGCATAAGGGGGGTATAAGCATATACAATTAAATACAACAAAAGAAAAATAAGAAGGTGCAGAGTAAAGAAAAACTGTCACTTCTAAAATCTGAGGTTCTCACAGTGGTGTTGATGAACAATGAAGGCAAATGGAATGTTACATCATGCTGACTGGTAAACAGTTGCTGTCATGTCAGAGGGGTGCAATGTCTCCATCTTCAGGGTCAAGCAGTGTTTGATGAAGTTCCATTTAACCCTGAAGATGGAGGGACTACACTCCTTCAAAGGGCTCTAAATTATTTACCAGTTGATGTGTTTCAACGTACCAAAACACTTTCCATCTTCCAATGTCAATCTCCTTCCCAACTAGTGCTGCCTATGCAGGAACAGCATAACAAACCATACAATTTTCTGTAAATTATGAATTTCATATCCCTCTGTTGACCTTCATACTAATTTCTCAACCTCACATAATGACTGCAAATCACAAACTTGTTTATGCATCTGTTTTTTGTACCATAATAATGGAGAGTGTATTTCTACCAGCAGCAATATTACAGTATAAGTCACAGAGACTGACAAGTGCATGGCCTGGCAATATATTTTCATATGAGGAAGCAAGTCTCAGTAACCAAATCATAACAATGCAAAGCAGTGCAATTGTGGTTATACAAAGAAATGCAAATACTGTAAATACAACATGACAGGAACAGACAATGTAACACAATGGCACATTTAGACCTTTGCATCCTGTACCCTTCCCACATGGTCACACCATGTAAACCAATGTGGTCATACTTTCTGTTGCTGGTCACAATAGCACATGTATTACAGAACAATGTTGTGCTTTTTCTTGTTATCATCAAAATACTATCACAACAAAATTAATTTTTTTATCAAAGTAACTCAAAGTACTGCTTTCACTACCACCACATATAAGGCATGTAACTACATTACAAATAACACCAAGTAAACAGAAATGGAGAATCTTTGTGCATATGGTGCCACTGGAAATGTATATATACATGACAACACACTTCATTTATAAAATGGAATGTGCCACAACTCACCCTATTTGGTGAAGTTGTGGGGAGGCTGTGCTAGTGAATATGGATGCTACAAGATGATCTGCCAGTTTTTCACAATCTGGAAGGGGCACACCCAGTTGCAGCCATGAACCTGCACAGCATACTGCCTGGCGTGTCACTTCAACTGCTGTCTCACTGTTGGATGTTGCTGTATCACTTGCAAGAATGTTCTCCAATAGAGATAAAACTAAAACAAGTAAAAAATTAAAAAAAAAAAAAAAAACACTCAAAGCTGTGCTGCCTTAGGCAATATTCTAGGAACATTATGCACATTTTTCATACTGTACACATGTTCAGAGTGAGGGTTTTCTTCAGTTGACAGTTTTACACACGTGTAGTATAAATGATATTTTAACACACTATGGCATTTATAATAAAAAGGAATCCAAACTACAACTGTCTATATCCACCCTTCATACTAAAGACCTGCATTTTAAATCAGCAAATGGTTTGAAGAGGGACATGGACTGACAGAAAATCAAGCTCTACTTCATTTCACCTCTTTGATTTCAGACACAAACCAGCAAAACTTCTCAGAAGTTTGCAATTTTAAACAACGTAAATTCTGCAAGGAACTCCTGAGAGTTGTTTCCTCCAGGCTACTGAAATCTTGTAACGGTACTTGAACTACAAGGACAGGAAATCAGAAGTTATAAATTGTAGGTAAGAAGTTGCAATGCTCAATTGTTGTAATTCTACATGAATCGATTAAAAATCAATCAACTGTTATATGAAATCGCCCAATAACCAAACGGGGAACTTAAATGACCATGGTGCCAGGAAAAGAGGGAGTATATCAAATTACATCACAATGTACTCTACTTCATCAGTCTACAGTGTGTTTCAAAAGGTGTACTAGAATAGGGTGTACTGAAAATGTGAAATTATGTTTATCAGTCCTGTAAACAAAAACATAAAGAGGTTTTGCTGACAGAATAAATAAAAAGCATAACAGATTAATTTGTTTCCCTGCAACAAAATGGTAAACATTACTTAAAGAGGATTACATTCCACTGTGATGCATTTTTATCATTATTATTATTAACTACAAATGGATTTATACCAGTGGCAGTGTGCTACATTGCAGTGTGCTACAATGCACGACAGGACAATACAGTACAGTACAGTACAATGCAATACACTACAATAACACACATCACACAAAATAACATATGACACTCAAGGCAACCCTCAATATGGAAAATTACAAGAAAAAATCAGAAACACATATTAACCCTTTAAACGCTGAATTAAATCCCATCTGCTATTTGCTGGCATTATTAGAAGCTCACCATTTTCTCCACATTAGCAGGATATGGGTTAAATCATTAACCCTTAGGCTACTAATGTCATATATATATATATGGAGCACCTATTCTTGACGTTTCTAGATCACACAGGACGCAGCACAGCCGCTCGCCTGCTGAGATCTTGGGTTCAAATCCCACCGGGGGCACGGATATTTGTCTGTTGTGAGTGTCGTGTGTTGTCAGGTAGAGGTCTCTGCGATGAGCTAATCACTCGTCCAGAGGAGTCCTACCGACTGTGCTGCGTCGTGTGTGATCTAGAAACATCAAGAATAGGTGCTTCATATGTATATGACATTAGTAGCCTAAGGGTTAAACTCAGAAATGAGCAAACCCTAAAGTAGATGAATCAATATTAAAAACCACTAAGCATACTACACAGTGAGCAAACCATACTATACAGTACTCAATTACACACATTTCACCAAGACCTACACCTCACTCCACCTCACTACCCTTAAACACTTCACATTCCACCCCACCTTAATCCCCTGCCCTTCACCGCATTTAGCTGATCTTCACCCCACTTCAAATTCCCTTCACTTCACTGCACTACACTTATCACATTCCAACCCTTGTTCTTGGAAATACTCAATTTCCTCCGTACTTCAAATTTCCTTCACTTCACTTCACTTAACACTTTCCTAACCTTCTCCCTGTACATACTTGATTTTCCCGCACTTAAAATTCCCTTCACCTCACTGCACTTTTCACATTTCAGCCCCTGTTCCTGAAAATACACGATTTCCTCCTCACTTTGAATTCCCTTCACTTATCAATTTCCCAACCCTCTTCCTAAAGATACTCTGGTTAAAGGGAAAATTCCCTAAAGCATTCATAGGTAGTTTGTTCCACAGCCGGATGGTCCTATTTACAAAGGAATATTTCCTGATATCCATTTTCTGCATCCCGTTCCTAATTTTCCAGTCATGATCGACCCTGTTCAGATAGTATGGCCTTTGTAATATGTACACTACTGAAATCAAAAGCAGATGTGAATGAGTCATACATAAACTTACCCTGAGGAATGTTTTTCTGCAGTTCATTTCTTACAAGACCTTTCTGAGTATGTGAAAGGTGTGAACTCTGGAACTAATAATGTACAGTAATTAGTTTTTACACTAACAAAAGAAATATAAAGTAGTATACGATAAACTGAAGATAGAACTAAGTCTAGTCACTGACACTAACAACATATGCAAGACAGACAAATTTTATTTAAATTAATTTAAAAATGCCGCACAAATGTAGCATACAGATCTTCAGTTCCTACTTTACAGAGAACAGTCTCGCTCAATTAGAAAAACCAAACAGTTAATGCTGTACTTGTTCCTCGTTCCTCAACAGGCCCGGAGCATATGCCCCAGATGCACCGCAGCCTATAGGCTTATTGTGCAACCCTAAACCCCCCCATGGTTTAGACGTTCCTACTTCCGCTGCTAGGCGCCTCCACGTCCATACAATGCGAGAGATCCTAGCAGCAAAAGAAGGAACTGTGGGCGAGAATGTCAGCCAATAGTCTATTTTTGGTTGTTTCATGCGCTTCCACAGCTCGTTATTTGTTACCTGGTCCGGCCAGAAGATTCTTAAGATTTTCCTCAAGCTTTTGTTGATGAAGACTTGCAATTTAGTTGTTACATATTTCAAGTTTTTCCAGGTCTCACAGCCATAGAGTAAAACTGCTTTTACATTCGTGTTGAAGATGCGAAGTTTGGTTTGCGTTGAATATGTTGTTGATTGCCACATCTTGTTTAGTGCACTAAATGCTATCTGGGCCTTTCGTATGCGAGCCATGATGTCTGCCTCCGTTCCCCCTGTGTTATCAATAATGCTACCCAGATATGTAAATTTTGTCACTCTTTCAATTGTTTCATTGTATATACGAAGAGGCTCTTTGCTATTCAGGGCAATACGCACCTCCTTTGTCTTCTTTACATTAATCATTAAACCTGCTTTTGCAGATTCTTTTCCTAGTCTCTCAAGTATTTTTTGCATTGTTCTTGTAGAGTGAGTTAGCAGACAAATATCATCAGCGTAGTCTAAATCCATAAGTTTACCCCATATTCCCCATCTTATGCCTTCAGATTCTTTACATACTTTAGACATCACATAGTCTAGGGTGACATTAAACAGCAGGGGTGAGAGAATACATCCCTGTTTTACTCCATTCAACACCGGTATCGGTTCTGATATCAGATTCTTGTGTAGGACATTGCATGTTGATTGCTCACAGGTAGCTTTAATGATAGCAATTATTTTCTGTGGTACACCTTTTTCTTTAAGGGCCTGCCAGATTGCATTACGTGCCAGGGTGTCAAAGGCCTGTTGGAAATCTATAAAAACTAATTGAAGCGGTGCACAAAATTCTATTGACTGCTCAGCAATTATTCGAAGTGTGTTAATATGATCAGCGCATGCTTTATTTGATCTGAATCCGGCTTGTTCTGGTCTCATTTTGGGCTCCAGTTCTTCTTTGAGTCTATTATGTATAATAATTGCCAGTATCTTTCCTATTGTGTTTAGTAAAGTTATTCCTCTCCAATTTCTGCATTCGGTTAGATCACCCTTCTTGGGGAGTTTTATAATAAGCCCCTGTTTCCATTCATTTGGTATTTGACTGGAGTTCCATACCTTTTTTAACAAGGGTTCCAAGATGTTTGCTATGGTGTTTGGGTAGGTTCTGAAGAATTCTGCTGGTAAATTATCCGGGCCGCTGGCTTTATTTTGTTTCAGATGTTTAATTGCCATTTTTATTTCATTTATTGTAGGGGCTCCTGTGGGGATTTTTGTAGATTCAGGTGTCATTTGTGTATACCACTCTCTGTTTGGACAACAATGCATGAATGTGAACAGCCAACACATTAAATGCAAACATCACCAATGTGAGATCTGAATCCCACTATAGCCACATTAACTGCCACAATTTTGACTGCCAACTAATAAAATGTAGCATATAAATACAAACTCCATCAATACATATTCTCACAATGAAATAGGCTTATTCATGATTAATTTACAGATACACTACTGAGATACACGTTTTGCAGTGTTAACACCAGTCGGCTACTGTGGTTGTGAGACAATAACAGGGATCACAAGCATGTGTTCACTGCGTCGAATTGTTGTTAAAAAATCTATAATAAATCTCACGTCACTTAATCTCAGGTTCCAGATTTGGGTGTTTATTATTTTCAAAGTTACAATTGTACAAATGATGGCACAGATTATGTTTCTAATAATGGCTCGCATTCAGAACTCTAGACAACTCCCTCAACATCCCAATCTCTCCTTCTAGCCTCTGGAAAATTTCCTCCCTTTCTATTTTTTTTTTATGGTTGGGTTCTGAATGATGGTTTCAACATTCTCTCTAAATGCTAGGAAGAATTTTCTGGAAATCACTGCTCTCCCGGCCACAGGATTTCTTGAACGTTCTCCAGTGGGTGATGGACTCAAGCCTTCAGCCACTCTCATTGCTATTATATGTATTCCCACAGAGTTTCCTAGGCTGGACTTGAACAAGGCATTACAATGAATGTTCCATTACAGCAACTTAAAATGCAGTACCCCATCACACTTCAACTTGTCATAAATGTTGTGGCACTTCATAAATTATTCATGCTTCAAGCATTAACTTTTCAATCTTCATACAAGGATGTATCCAAAAGTTCCAGGACAGTACTTGTAAAAAGAAGTTTGCTTACCCTGGATGTTAAATTCCTCCATCACCTTCAAAGTACTCCCCTTTTGCACGAATATAGTGGTCCCAACATTTCTGCCATGCTTGGAAGCATCCCTGGAAGTCCCTTTTAGGAATTGTGTCAAGTACCCGCTGCGATTCCTCTTGCATCTCTTCAATGGTGTTGAATCTTCGACCCTTCATCCGAAGCTTCAGGTTGGGGAAGAGGAAAAAGTCACAGGGGGTCAGATCAGGTGAGTATGGGGGATGGGGGACCACTGTCATGCTGTTCTTGGCCAAAAACTGCGAAACTTTAAAGGACTTGTGAGCCGGAGCATTGTCGTGGTAGATAATGCGCTTCTGGTTTTGCCATTTCTGTGGCCTCTTGCGCCGCACATTTTCACGTAACCTTCTTAGAATATCACAGTAGAAGTCTGCATTGACCGTCATTCCAGGTGGGACAAATTCCCGGTGTACGATCCCCTCTTGGTCAAAGAAACAAATGAGCATCGTCTTCAATTTGCTTTTTTGCATACGTGTTTTTTTTTGGGTCTTGGAGACGCAGGACTCTTCCATTGCGAAGACTGCAGTTTTGTCTCTGGGTCGTAAGCATAAACGATGCTTTCATCGCCTGTGATGACGTTCAAGAGGAGTGTGGGATCGTTTATCACAGTTTCCTTCAGTTCCAGACAGATCGCTACTCGACTGTCTTTCTGATCCTGGGTCAACACTCTCAGCACAAACTTCGCTCCAATCCGATGCATGTTCAGCTGTTCTGTGAGAATTCGCTGACAAGATCCATAACCAATTCCAGCCTCTGCACAGAGATCGTGTATGGTACGATGACGTTCCTGGTTGACAGCCGCCCATACCTCTTCCACTTTTGAGGGGGTTGTTGCCGTGCTTGGCCGACCTGATCGATCATCATTAGCAGTCAAAGTTCTGCCATTCTTAAAACGTCCAAACCACTCAAAAGTTCGGCTATGGCTCATGCACGAATCACCAAAGGCCTGTTTCAACATTTCAAAAGTTTCACTTCCCGTTTTACCCAATCTCACATAGAACTTGATGCACACCCTTTGTTTGTCAACTTCCGCCATACCGCCGATATCAGAAAATCGCAGACGGCTGATGCAATACACACAAAAAGACACGTGCAACAATCAAACGCTTCCACATCCAACCACGCCACTCGGAACACTCACTCACAAGACACAACCGCAACACACCCTAGTGGGAAACTCGTGAACTACAAGCGACTTGCGTGTTATGAGCATTGTCCTGGGACTTTTGGGTACACCCCTGTATAGTATTCAGTAAAGGGTAATGATTGTGTGATACAACTGACAGGATTATTCACATTCGTAACATTGTACTCTCCATGTTTGCAAAAATGTCAAACACAATTTCTACTACCATGTGCGCAGATATGAGCAGTATTCTGTTCCACACATAAGAAATCTTGAGGAATCCTACTTTTATATTAACACTGAGCATACAGTAAACTCTAATGAACTCCAATCAAATGAACTGGCATCCACTCTATAATTGTTAATTCTAAAAACACAAACTGCTCTTACCTCTTCGGGCAGAACTGTTAGTATTTCAAGAAGAATCCACGCAGTTCTTTCAGGAGGGATGTCAGGCAAGTTGGATGGCTGTAAAGTTGCCATCAATTCAGGCACAGCATTTGGCCAATGAACAGGAAGTGTATGAAGAACATAAGCAGACAACTGAAATAAAAAACAGAGCCTTACTATAAAAAAAGTGGTAATTTCAGCTATTTACTCTCTCCTGAAGTCACATTCCAGACTTGCTTGATTCCTTTAGCACAGATAATTTTGTGAAGAACATGAACTGTTGAATTACCAGTCTCACTTAAATTACAGATTGTATTAGCTGTGAAATTGTGTCGTAAAATAAATTCCTTTAAATGTTAAAAAAATCCTTTCATATTTTCATGTTTAACACTTGTATATCAAGTGAGACTAGTCACTTCAGGTTTCCTCAAACACAAGGACTCATGATGTTTCCTCAGTCCCCTGAGCCATATACTGCCAGCATATTTGTTTTTTACCCAAATTTTTGGCATAACCACAACATTCTCCTTGCCATACTGAATGGCAAGTATCACAGCTTCCTTCTTTGTGAGACCATAATGTAATTTTGCAGCCTGTTTGAAATCCTCAACAAATATGAATTCCTGTGTGAAAGTGAAAATGTTCTTAACACCATTTCTGGCTCTGTACTCAAAATAAGTAGGGATTCCTTGTTCTTGAAACATCAACACATGATGGCTTAGTGCAGTTTTTTAAATTCCAAAATTATGTGCCGCCATCCTTCCTTTTGAATTCTTACTAATTACATCTTCTATGGCAAGTTCTATGGCTGCTGTATCTACCTCTTGTACTGTGTTACCAGACTTGCTTCATGGCATTTTCGCAGAAAAAGAAAATAATTTTTCATCCTGATGTACTGACCACACACACACACTACGTGTATGTTCTATAGTGGCCCATGACTGAAAATACAACATGACATGATGGTCCAAGGTACAAAAACAGACCAAAAGAGGAATAACACAAATTTAATGGTTAGATTATATTAGCAGGCAAACTGTCTACATAAAATGAGACAGCATAAAAAGTAAGTTCTTACCTGTGCCTTAAAAAATTCAAGATGTAAAAACATTGACATACAAAACTTTGTAACAATCTTCTTGAAAAATTACTTTACATCACCAGAATTTTCAAAATGTTCTAAACAGCAAACAACCTTCCACCAAAGATTCTAACACTCAAAATGTTGGTGGACAAATCTTAACTAGGTAGTAATACTTTATGTATTTGCTAAAAGATGGCAGAGCAATGGCTAATGACTGAAATTAAAAATGACCCAGTGTACAACACTTTCCGTTACTGTACACATGGCAATGTGACTGGCCGTGCGTACAACATGCTGCTGGGATTAAACTTGCCATGCAGTATCAGAAATTTCTACACAAGAACTTCAAACAGTGTTTAATAATCTGTTCACCAGGTGTCCAGCATGTCTGCGTATTAAAGGAGTCACTTCCAACACTAACTCTAACACATGGTAAGTTATATTTCACACATTATACAAGGAAGGCCACTACGCTTGCCATGCTCTGGGTGTGGTTTTCAGTTGAACTCCCTGTATAAGCTACATCAGTAGACCATCTGTGCAATCCACAGACATGAAAAGACTTACACAGAATGCAAATATCACCTACAGTCATAACATTACTTCATGAATAGGTAAAGTACTCACTTTTAAGAAGTCTGTTTGCAATTTCATAAAACATTTTTGTGTCTTTTACACACACATTCAAATGCTTGTTTCACAACCGGTCTGATCATCACATACACATACCAAAATACATAACCACTTAAATAAAGAAAATTTATATTTTATAGTGTACACTGATGTAAACAGGGAAGATCGTATATTTAAAACCACAAATAATTTAATAATATGTTACAACTGAAATTTATAAAATTTGTTTCCATCATGTCACAATTTTGAGAAAAACAATTGCTCTTCACATCAAAATGAAATACACAGTTGGCATAAACAGGTAAGTTATTATGGAGACAGTTTCTTTAGTCTTATAAGGGAATGCACACTAAGCACCTGGACAGATGATCAGACAGGTCAAATATGTTGTACATCAAATAACTTAAGATCATAAAACAGGGTCTTGTCACAGTCCCTGTCCACTGCTTTGACTGGCCTCAACCAGGCACTAGCTTTTTCTTCTCAATCTGTGGGTCCTCACAGATTAAATATTTCTGCTCCCTGCTCATTTTTACCACTTCAACCCAAAAAACGCAGGCAGAAAGTTCATCCAAAACATCAACATAGCCAATTGCCATTAAGTGCAAAAACTCTCCACCAGGATCAACTTTAATGACAAAACATTAGTCACCTCTAGCTAACAATACTCACAGCAATACAGAGACGGTTGAGAACAATTTTGGGACCAACACAGTAACTTGCTATGGCTTCTAACAGCTGCTTCTTCAGAGATGCATATTGTTCAGGGGGAACCTGATGCCATGACTTAACTAACTTTGTGTGAAGAGTAGTTGCAGCAAAGAACTGAACTTCAGCAGACTGGAAATAGAAATGAAAACATTTACTAAAAATCACCTAAAATTAAATAATAACAATTTCTGTCTGTAAGACTTCAGGCTTTGATATTTATCCTCTAGTATATTTATCTGATTTTATCGCAATATAATGAAAAGTCTTCCAGTGCTTTAGAAGTATATGACATCATCACAGACCCAATTCTGCAGGTAAGTCAGATATTAAACAGGGCTGTCTTAACAAATTTAATAAAATCTGCCTGCCTATTGCACAGACTTCAAGACATAAAACTCATGTGTTGTTAATATAAAATTTATGTCATCTAGGTTTCAAATATAACAATAAAACATATTTAGCTATGGGGTTAGCAATCTGGAGTAATGCATAAATGGTCACAGGATTCAAATTGTATAAGTATGATTTTTTTTTTTTACTTCCTGCAGTTGTAAGTCTGTTGTAGAATGCCGATGTTGAAAATGGCATTTTGCCTAACATTACCTCAAATTTTTTACCATCACCACAAAGTGCCCCATCATAATACTCTGTTCAATGTTTCATGGCCAACAGCAAAACAGCAATGGTGTTACATTCCCCTTACTATCCAGACCTTGCTCCATATGACTTCCAGTTTCAAGAAAAGCAACTGAAGTGCAAAGGGTGTACTTATATTTCATATGATTCTCAGAGCAGTGGTTATTCCATATACAGCATTAACTGGTTGCTTTTTTTGTAATGTGTTTACCGTGCAGCACAAACAGAATCTATAAATACATCACATTCATTTTAGCCTGCAAAGTGTTCATATGGTTCCAGAGATTATGCAAAATTCTTTGCATACACTTAGTAACAAGCATTATAAAGGGAAATTTGAATATGCTTCCAAAGGTTGTGGAATTACTACTCTCAGAATATAAGCCCCCACACAGTGCTCTGAAGGGAAAATAGTGAAAAATTAGGTCTTGTAAACTAACATGCAAATACATTCTCATAAGTTTCAGGTACAACCTCAAAATGTATCTGAATATTTGTACTGTAGCCTCATACAAAATTCACATAAGTAACACCTTAAGATAAAGCATTAGTCCAATAATGACATTTGTCTAGGGGTTCACAGCAAAAGTAAATTTCTAAAACTGAAGTTTACCACCAAAACAGGTATGTGAGTAGTATCTCGTAATTCTGCTAAATTTATTCCTTTATTTCAAAATATGTAGCTCAAGAGGAATAATGTTTAGACAACAAGTTGCCCCATCACAATTGACTTTTTTGATGTGAATATTGAGTTTGTGATGGTACAGCATGTAATCTACAACACACTGTTGTGTCCTGACATACCTTAACCCAACCTACTTAAGACTTGTCCATCATCTGTTTCGCACCTCACTTAGAGCTTTACTCTGCTTCCAAACTTGCTTGAAGCATCACTGACCTTTCAAAATACTTTGATTAACTTCTCTCCAATTTTGTCTTGCAACATATTCAAAATTAAGTTTTCAAAAAGAGGTGCTTTGGACACAGTCCATACATTCTTATTAGTAAGGTAATATTTAATATTTTACTAATGTTACATTCTCACCACAATATGCAAGGTTTTGGTTCTTTTCATTTATGGTTACACGGCATGGAGTGGAAACATCTGAGATCATAAATGTGGGGCATCTGTTCCCTGAATTAGTTCTGTATTTTAGTCACATCATTTGTTTGTTACTTTGCTTTACTTCTTTAACAAACACTATTATTAACCCTTAGGCGACTAATGTCATATATATATGGAGCACCCATTCTTGATGTTTCTAGATCACACACAACGACGCAGCACAGTCGGTAGGAC
>Ga0268261_10002133_pt1 | contig 14077 bp, 13 predicted proteins | sample TergutNc150P1_FD_190353 | JGI IMG/M metagenome (GOLD analysis project Ga0268261, IMG submission 190353) | Nasutitermes corniger P1 segment gut microbial community from laboratory colony in Florida, USA - Nc150 P1 (SPAdes) (version 2) | ecosystem: Host-associated > Arthropoda: Insects >... | reverse complement strand
TAGACTATTTTATCATTTGAACATTTTAAATATTTTAATACTTGGCATTCTATTTTCCAAATTGATATATTGGTACTCCTTTGCATCTGAGACTCCCTGAAGGTGGTGCCTCAACACTAAAATATGTAGAAGTTTTTAAGACTTATGTACAATTTGTAATCCTACTGTGCACATCTGTTGGTGAATATGATGGACTGTAAGAATAATCCACAAAATAAATTATATCAAATTTGAATGTTTTACATCCTAAAATTAAACAACAAATGACTTACACTACTGATGTCACTAATTCCTATTCAGGCTCTTAAAAACTTCAAAAACGACAATTAACAATTACTAGCAAATTCAAATAACAGAAGAAAATTACCTCAAATCGAGGACTCTCAGTAGCTCCTTCTTCATCACTTATCTCATGGTATTCATGATCAAGCAGAAACTTGGGTCCTCCAGCTTTCCCAATTCCTCCTGTTGCTGTTTGTGACATACTTATTTCACTGGCAGTGTCTGACAATGTTGCATCTGATGTTAAAAATACAAATTCAATGACATTCACTTTACAGTTAATTCCTTGAATAAGGTGGCTGTAGAGAGAGAGAGAGAGAGAGAGAGAGAGAGAGAGAGAGAGAGAGACGCGCGCGCGCACACACACGCACACATGCACACACACACGCACATGCACGCACACGCGCGCACACACACACACACACACACACACAATTCATATGAGCAACAGCAATAGTACAAAGCTTAAGTCTGTTGGTGACCATGACAAATGCACAAAAGAATAAATAAAATATCTCATTCCTAAACTTTTCAACCAGCATTTACATTAAAAGAAAATTTGTCATGCCCAGTTTTAACAGGGTTTAAGAGCAGTAACAGCACATCATAGTTTTAATTTCACCATCGCACTTCAGTAGTTCACAACGGTGACAAAACCAGTATTTTCTGTCAGATAAATGTAGATAAACATTAAACATTGAACATTCTAAAGATTATGCTGAGAAAGCACTGAAACATGTATGTCAGTTATGTGCCATATATAACTGTATGAAGTTTGTTGGAGACTTCTTAATAAATTATGTTTAATCATACATAAGAGTTCCCAATCATCTGTATTTTATTTTGACTTGACATTCACACATGGTAGTCAGACATATCCCTAAGGCATCATTCAGGTCTATAACAGTTGTTGACTAGCACTGCATTGTTTCTTTACATTTCCATCTTCCGATACGCAACCCCCCACAAAAAAAAAAAAAATTGGGGCTTTGAGAGCAATCTTGTTGATTCAGAAAAATACTTGGCATGCAGCAGCGGGCCACTTAAAAGACTACACACATGGGATAATGTTTGAAGTCTACAGTACAGCACGATAAACAAAATATGTAGCAGTCAAAACACAGCTATATGTAGGCAATAGATTTTCGTGTCTCAATGAGTGACATTATTCAACATATAGGTACAAGGGTCATTTTCAAGCTCACTCAATTCCAAAAGCTAACATACAAGTATTAGGAAAATTTTAAAATGTAATGCTAACATATTTCTTAACAAACAACACAGACTGGAAGGATTGATATGAACATATCAAAACTAATACTTACATATGATCTTCTTAGTAAGGGTTATTAGAATTGTGTTAGCTTGATAATTACCAATATACAGGTCAAAACAAGTCACTCTTTTAAACTCATGTGTGTGTATGTGTGTCTATACAAGTGACAGTCAATAAATAACCTTAAAGCCTCTATATTAAAATTTTATTAATCAATATTGCTATTACAGCTGTATTATTCTTCAACAAAGTCCCAATTATGTTCAATACATTTGTTCTGGCACTTTACTAAAGCCTGAATCCCTCTTGAAAAAAAAAAAAATCTTAGGTTGCTTGCACGGCCAGTCATGCACTGCCTCTTGAACTTCATCTGACCTGAACTTGCTTCCAACAGTTCCTCTTTTAGGGCCCTAAACACATGAAGATCTGAAGGTGCAAGGTCTGTTGAGTACAGTGGATGAGAAAGACACTCAAAATGGAGGTCTTTGATTTCAGCAACCATCACATGGGCCATATCTGACCAAGCATCGTCATAAAGCAGCAAAATACCAGTAGTGAGTACCCACTGACACTTAGACCAAATTTCTGGTTTCTGATGGTTCACTAACAGGCCACAATATGACCAGTGTTTGTGGTCACCTAATAATGCAATGCTCCAAAATCGGCCCCTTACTGTCCCAGAACAATGGCAACATCACTCTACCCGCTGAAGGTTGAGCACAAAATTTTTTGGGTTTTGGTGAATTTGGATGTTGCCACTCTTGGCCCGCTCTCTTTGTTTCTGGCTGGAAATAATAAGCCCGGTTTTCATCACCAGTCATTATGCACTGAAGACAAACATCCCCTTCAGTTTGACAATGACCAAAATGTTCTTTGCAGGCATCTATATGCTATTCCTTCAGTTCTGATGTGAGTTGACCTGGAACTCATCTTGCACACACTTGGTGGTACTGAAGTACAATCATGCATAATATGGTGAGCAGAGCCATGGTTTATACCAAGTTGCAAGGCAACCTCAACAGTTGCAACAAGATGGTTTCCTTGTATCACTCGTTCAACGTGCTCCACTGTCTCTGGTGTACAGGCAGTGTAAGGGCAACCTGTGTGTTCAGCATCAGCTACACTTGACACCACATTATTTAACTTCCTGTCCCACTCATACATTTGTTGCAGCGATAAACAAGCATCTCCAAATTGCGTCATCATTCTTTTATGAATTTCAATTGGTTTTACTCCTTCACTGCTCAAAAAATGGATTACCGAATGCTGTTCCTCTCTGGTGCATGTCTCTAGTGGAACCACCATCTTTAACTGCCCCAGTGACATCAAACACCCAGTACTGCCAACTTTCTTATTTAAAGGTCACTAGCACAAACACATAATTAAAACATACTCAGATTACAGCACCATATAATTTATACTCACATTATCATAGCCTCTTAACTTTATTTATTGACTCTCCCTCATATACATAAACTTAAGTATACAGATAACGATACAAGATTAGCTTAATTAGATTTGAAAAACATGTACACTAATATTCCAACTAATAAACTGATGGAAATTATTCATTTAGCATTAAACAATTATTATACAGACTCTTGTGTGAAGTGGGAAGTCATAGAAATTACTTGTGTTATGCTTAATAAAATTTATTTCCATTATAAAGGATAATACTACACACAAAAAACAGGCTATGGGTGCACCTACCTCCTCAATTACATACGAGATACTTTTACAGTACCTATAACATACATATACTGTTAATAAATTAATAAGATATGGAATAAGGGGTTACTTTAGGTACACTGATGATATTCTAATAGTATACAACTTACTACAAATGCTAAAAAAAAAAATTTGGATGAATTCAATAGCGTTTCCCCGTACCTAGAGTTCACACTGGAACAAGTACAGAATAATACTCTTAACTTCTTGGACATTACAATAAAATGATGTAATGCAGAATCAGAATGGCAGTTTATACTTCCTATGTACAGAAAAACCACAACTACAGACTGCATAATTCCCAACGATTCATGTCATCCAACAGACCGCAGATTGGCTTGTTTCAGATTTCTCAGTAATCAGTTATATACATACTCTTTACTTTGTATATTTTACTCATATTTTTATGTACACATTTTACCTATTGACACACTACGACATTTTAATACTTCAATGTTCCTTGTAAAAATATAATTATTTTAAGTGTGAATAATATTGTAAAGGGGAGGCCTCTTCCTCAGGTTTATAAGTTTTACCTTTTATATTTTTGTAATATCACCCGATGATGGCCAAGATTGTTGGCCACAATATGTCATGTATATGAAGAATAAATGACAATCAGAACTTTCACGCTGTTGTATTAGTTGGATAACTACAGCAGACATTAATGTCATTCTTTTAGACACAAAAATCTGTTGTCTAAGTACAGTTGTGTTTTGACTGATACATATTTTGTAAATTATATGATATAACAAACAGGATGTCATGTATAAGGATGTAGAGTACAGTATACAGCTTTTACAAATACATATTTAATGAGATAATGTAGGGATTTTGGAGGGCACTGATTGCACAGAATTTTTTCTGAAACAAGATTGAGAAGCAATGACTAAATAATCATACACACATTATACATATATTTACCATAGAAATATAGCATACCAAAATTCACAAATAAAGAATGACACTGCACACACAGTAAACATAAAATTTATTGTGAAAATGATGAAAAGTCCTTAAATGAGAAACAGCGTGGTGTTTGAATAATATAAGAGATTTTCATAAGGAAGAGATAATGAGGAAGACAAATGACCTGGCAACATAGCAGTGATGAAAACTGATGAAATGTAGAAAAGGGCAGGACTTTAATGAGATCACAGTTTAGGCACCATACCTAAATTTTAATAAACTTACAAGACAGGATTCAAAAAAAAAGTCTGAACTGTATTACATACTGATACACTAACTCACCACTGGGTAAGTTGAGCTTAACTGGTTCTGCTCCCTTAAGAAGTGGAGCACGATCAGAACCATCTGAAGCAGATCTTCCAAGTGGATGGTGCTCAGAATCATCTTGTGGCTTGTATGGTGTCACAACTTGGTGAGGCAGATGATGATACTGTAACAGTTTAAAGTATGAAAAATTTAACACAGCCAAAAACAAGTAAAATGGGCATGGTTCAACCCAATCCAATTTTCCATTCATTACAAAATCAAATTTCTATATTAATTAAGAAACTAGCATCTTGATTATTATCATTATTATTATTATCATCATCATCCTTCTCCTCCTCCTCCTTCTCCTCCTCCTCCTCCTCCTCCTTCTTCTTCTTCTTCTTCTTCTTGTCTGTGGTGGACCTTACATTACAAATGATCCCACAGCTGCCACCAATTGCACTGCCTGGTTAGGAATATGGGACACTGCCTTTCCTGTCTTAGGCATTAAAAGTTTACCAACTCTAAGTTCGTAGAACTATGATAATGGTAGATAATTCGCCGCCACCAGCCAAGCGTACTTGGCAAGAAACAAACTCGGGACGTAGGACTTTGTAGTGCAATACAATACTGAACTGTTGTTCCATTTAGTAGTATTCTATTCTGTAAATAGTTAAGAGGTATTTACAATAATTACAAATAGTTACAGTTTTTAAGGATTAAACTTGCTAACCAAAGGATAAAATAGTTGTCACACCTCTGTATGTAATCGCAGTACGGTTCAAATTCAGACGAGGTAATTTAGTTGCCAAAGTCAGCTCGACTCAAGGTATCAAAATAATTTCAATACTTTGCAGTTGTATCAACAGAACTTACCTCCGACCAGTATGAAGAAGTCGATGAGTATTTTCATCGTAGCAGTAGCACTTTTAAGTTTTGCTGTGTAACTATCTTCTCCAGTAGAGCTCTAATGTCGGATCTTAAATAAGCCAAATAATGAGCGAGCTTCAATCTAAGTCAGAATGATGATCTGGTTCTGCTCCCAAGAATATATACAAAGGTGGACTGCTAACTCATACATTCCTTTAAATGTTTGCAACTTAGAGTAACCTTAATCAAGTTGGTGTAACATTGGGGGTGTAGTAATCATTCGGCATTGGGCATTATTTAAACATAATTCTATGCCCTACTGTGTACCATAAACATCATATCCCTACAAGCTTATACCAATGCATTCTAAATAGTGGTTTTCTCTGCTGCGATGCTGGGTAACAAGTTATTCTTGTCTAGTTAGATATAAACCCACAGGTATGATATTTAGAAGAAAAACAAAATGTACCTCTTTGTACTGTAATGAATGTAAAGAGGAATGTAACATTTAGGAAATTTTGATTCATGTACTTTATGGTTACCCACATCAGTACGATGTGTGTGCAATACCAGAGGTGTATCAATCTGTTGAGTATTTGCTGACTTTAACATAACGAAGTGATTGTCACATCATGCTGACTTTAACATAACGAAGTGATTGTCACATCATACTGATGTGGGTAACCATAAAGTACATGAATCAAAATTTCCTAAAAGTTACATTCCTTTTTACATTCATTACAGTACAAAGAGGTACATTTTGTTTTTCTTCTAAATATCATGCCTGTGGGTTTATATCTAACTAGACAAGAATAACTTGTTACCCAGCATCGCAGCAGAGAAAACCACTATTTAGAATGCATTGGTATAAGCTTGTAGGGATATGATGTTTATGGTACACCTACATAGATGTATACAGTAAAATGTACATAACTAGTTCTATTGTAGTAGGCAGGGGACATACTGTAGTAAATTGATTCCTTGCAGCATGGTTGAAGTCACTGTTTCTGTGTGCAAAGATACCCCCTAGTAAACAAACATTCCTAGTTCCCATTCTAACACAGCTGAGACTCTGGGATTCACGCACAGGCACTCCTTATTTTCGTTTATCTTTACATGCTTCCACAGGGCAAGTTAGTGTTATCCACCACTCGCTGGCACTAGTCATAAAAACACCCACTAAACAAGTCTGAATAGTAGGGGCAATAACTTGGCAGCAGTTTAAACTACATGAATTCCACAAGGGCAATTTTAATACAAAGTGGTAGCAGCACCTGGAAAGTATAGGAACAAAGGCACCATTAGGTGAGAGGTCCAGTTGCTACAATCCAGAGAGCTACTGAAGGACTGAGGAACTAGTAAATCATTCATGGTCCACAACCATTTGATGGAGATCAGGGAATGACCTGCCCCAAATTCTTATACTCCTGACATGTAATAGGGGGTGTAGGAAAGTTTCACCCTACCTGCATTCTACATAAGAATTACACTGTCTTTTTTTACAGTCAAGGAGTTTATATCATTCACAATAAGATATGAAAGTGTGTCAAATAAGGGAAAATAAAAACTCTGCGTCCATTAAAGCATGCTGTTGCTACGGAATCTTTTTCTCAGTAATAAATTACTAACTACCACTGAAAGGAGTCCTTTAGCAGCTACTGGTGAAGTGATTCCCAATATTTTATGTAACCCAACATTTCATTACCATGTTTATACAGCCTGCCTCTTAACAGTGTCCTGAGCTGTCACATCTTGCCAACAAACTCCTGTATGCATGTCTTTTCTCCCCCATGCATGTAACACATCTAGCCCATTTCATCTTTGATTTCATCATCTAAATAACATGTGGCAGAGTACAGATCATAAAGTTCCCCATTATGCAATTTATTCCAGCCTCATGTTACTTTTTCTCTCTTTGGCTGAATTATCTACCCCAGTACCCAGTTCTCATCAAACGCTTTCAGATGTTCCCTCCTATAATATGGCAAACACTAATCAAATAATAGACATTTTTAGTAATACAACTGCAAAATAATATATAAAATTATGGTCCAAAAAAGTATTATTCACACATTATAGACACCACAAATATCAGATGCAAGTTTTTGTCTATAAATGTACGTAAATTACGTCAATACAGCATGACCCTCACTGCAGAAACCCAATGTCAATTATACAGCATTTCTCAAAATGATCATACAAAGACCTGGTACACACTACACAATAAAAAACCTCATTCTAAACCACCACTTCTATTCCACAAACTCTTCAATACAGCAAGCACTTAACAAACCACAAAGAAAATATCTGACTCTCTGGAGTGACATCTGGTGTACAATCAGTTTTGCTACAGTGAGTTTGAATCCACAGCAAATGAAATTCAAAGCCAGCAAAAATAATACAGCAAAGCACATTCATGAAATATGTCTATGCTGTTCAAATACAAATCTTTGTGCTCAAACACTGTTTCATTTAACCAGTTTGTAGGAACCATACCTTGCCACCAAGAAAAGAAATATCACCAAAATAAGCACCATCTAATCCAACATGACTTGTGTGTTTGAAGTCTCCCTGAGGGGATGAAATCATATCAGGACGTAAACGACGACGTGATGAGTAGGCATTTTTGCCATCTGAAAATCAATATGCAAAATCAGCACCTTACCACAAAGTCTTTTCTTTAAACACTTGATCATCCACACTACATAAAAGGACTGAACTGTATAGCAGATTTCACAATGTTAATTGCAACAACTGCCAACAGTTTGATACAAAAATATATATACAATTGTACAGTAAGCCTCCTACATCTCTCAGCCTTTTTCGGCCATCAGGTAGGTATTAAAAAAAAATGGGTGACGAACTGTGGAGTTAAAACCCAGATTTTAAAATTGTATAAAAATGATTAAAAGGTAAAGGGCAAAATGCATTTAAGTATAACATAAAATTCATAATCTGAATGCAAGCAAACACCTATCGTAGAATGTCATCTTCATTTTCAGGTATTTGTACCTGTATCTTCTGTGGGTGTTTATATCCCCATGGATAGATATGCGATATTATTCAAATTATATTTTCATGATATATGCAATTTACACTATATTTTTTAATCATTTTTACACAGTCTTACCATCTATTTTTAACTATCCAAATGCACATTCATGTTGCAATTAGCCATAGTTTTGTTCTTCTTTTTCTTTGTTCAGTACCTCCGTGATGATGGCTGAAAAAGGCTGAAACATGCTGGAGGCTTGCTGTACAAGTGTATACATTTTTTTATCGAACTAATGTGCGGTTGTTGTAATCAACAATGTAAAATCATCTTAATGGATAGAATACAGATAATATTAAATAGGTGGCAGAATTTTATTTCAATCCATTGTCAGCCACTGGTTAAAAGAACAATTGTTGAGACTTACAAAACATAACCTGCCAAACTTACTGTGGGATTTGATGATAATTTCTCTCTGTCTCTGCTGCAATAACATCTTAACTTCAAATATGCTTGGCAGTTGGATGTACTGTGCAATATATAATCATACAATAGATTTAATTATCTGTGATTAAACTTGAAACAGCTTTATATTCACATACCAATATTCACACTTGAGAGTACAGTTATCACCAGTTACTATTAATGATTCTCACGTATTAACAAAACAGTCAGGTGCGTACTAATATGTTGCAGACTGCATTCCTGCAGAAATTTTAATATCCTCTAAGAACTGTAATAATTTTACATAGGCATTCTGAGAGTTCCAAAATTGCTTTCAAAAACTAACAAGCAGGCTTGATAAAACAAATTTCTTCCCATTCATTTTGTATGGCTATTACACGTGGTTTATTAATTTGATGGATGCAGGAAGAGCATTATTACAAGAGGCTAAAAGCAAAGTAATCGCGAAAAAAGTTGTAACTGGACCAATGATGGATGAGGTAAGAAACAAATTACAGTTCTGGTATTACATACAATGAAGAATTCTCCACTTACACAAGTCACGTGTCAAGACGATGAACAGTCAAGCTGATGATAAAACACTACTTAATTAGAGGTAGTCATAAAAAACCCTTACTCAAAATTACATAAGAATGAAAAAATCAGGGAGATAATTCCTGTATTTCCCACCTCATAAGATGCACCCTATAACCGTTCCCAGTGAGCATCACACAGATGTAGATCAGAGGTATTAATATTTTATAATTAGCTGACAGACTTAGTTTGGCACTGACAGAATTTACGTGCAGTGAAGGGAGACAGAATATGCATTATTTTGTCATCATTAGCTGTATTTATATAATAAAACAAAAGACTGTTACTTAATATTTTCAGATTCTGGGAGATTTGTCGTCGTCGGCGTCGTCAGCGTCGTCATCGTCGGCGTCGTCAGCGTCGTCGTCGTCGTCGTCGTCGTTAATTAACAGACCAAGATCAGTAACCAAACTAGAGATCAGAACTGCAAAAATTCTAAATTTTGACCTAAGATATTTGGGAAGCTTTGTTAAGTAGCCAACTGGAATATTAGTTAATTTTACTAGACTTTAAATTAGGGAATTCCTAACGATACACAGATTGTGGATGCTAATTATTGGCAGTCAGGTTTTTAAGCAGTCCAACTGTGTTCCACACTCCATAAATTTCAAACTTAAGTCACGAGTGTTAGAAGATCAGTAACTTAACTTACACATACAAACTTCTCTACTGCTTAAAATAACACATGGTTTGCCTTAAAGTTTCAAAATCATTCATTCTGTCAGCGTGCTTTGAGGCACAGGCCCCTGATACAGATAAACTCTGTCTTTTCCACTTATACATACCACCTCTGATGAACTCCGTCTTGTTTGATGGTAAATTGGAACCCAAGTATGCAACTGTGTATGCAGGATTAAAAAACCCACTCTTTCCATTGTTCAGAACACCTTTCCAGATGTTAGCCACATTTGGGAATGGTCTGTCAAATAAAAAATTACAAACTTGACATACTCATTCATCAAACAAGAATTTACAGCTTATGGATACAGTGCTTGCCGTATGTAATTCCATAAGAATAATGTGCAACAAATATCTCAAGTAAAACAGTTTCCTGATTTATAAATACACTTTTTCTCACTGTTGGAAGAAACTACTTGAATAGCTGCTTTTGAGTCCACTAGGATGACCACTTTTTCAAATGCCTGAAGTCTGTACATGAGCTGTTGTAGAGCCAGGGAGATTCTATCATTTCTAATGTAGTCAATTTTAAGACCACTGGGGATGTATCTTTCTTCTTTAGGTCTTGTTAGTGATTAATTTGTTGCAACTGTCATGAAGTCTAATGGGTTGATGGCTGGAATGGTAGGTTCTGAGTTGGAATGTTCATTATATTTAAGAAGTTTTGACATTTATTGGTGTAGGATGGGTTTTGAGAGTTTGATGTGGGGTATGTTGGTTTATCCAGCTTGCCTGGGAAGAAGCTTGTGATTTAATGAAGGAGGCTGCTGCTTGTGTTTGTATTTCAGGACTAAATGGCCGATTGTGTATATTCTGGGGGGCTATGTCTGGTGCTGTCTTTACTGCTCCACAAATTAAACTTAGGGCATTGTGCTGGGCCGTTTCAAGGTGGTTCATGTTTGCTTGATTAGTTGTATCAATAACTTCATTGCTGTACTTCATTATAGGTTTAACATAGGTGTTATGGCTGATGTTCACTTTGTCCTGTGTGCTCCCCCACATTGCTCCTGCTAGCCTCTTCATCAGCACTTGCCTCTTGTTTGTTTCCTCTACTGTTTTGCTGATATAATCTGTTCAGTTGAGCTTATTATCAAGAAGTACTCAGGTATTTAGTACTGGCACTCTTCTGTAGCACTTGGTCATCAATTTTCAGACTGAACTCTGCAGTGTTGTGTCATAGGGAGAAAAACTGGTACATAGTGTTTGTCTTGCTAATGATCACGGTATTCTCTATTGCCTATGAGTTAAGTACCTCTAGGAAGTGAGTCATAATTTTCTCCACAGTTTTTTTTGTTGTTGTTATTTTTTGCTCATGACCAAATCACATCGTCTGCAAACATGCAAACTTTTATTCCTTCTATCTTTTTCAAGCACTAAGGGAGATCGTTGATGTATATATTGAATAAAATTGTGCTAGAGACAGCTCCCTGTGGGATGCCTATTTTTCACTGCTTATAATTTGATTCTGCCTCGTCCCACCGTACTTTGACCCATCTTTGGGCCAAAAATCTACAAAACCAGCTGAGCATGTTTCCTCTCACTCCACGCATCTTGAACTTACTCATTAACTTGCTTCTCCGGGCCATGTTGTAGGAACCTTTAAGTCTACGAACACTGCAAGGGTGCTCTTTTATTGGTTAAATCCTTGTTTCACATCCTGGACACATCTCATCTGTGAATATGGTGTTGACATGTTTTTTTTTCAAAAGCCAGCTTGTTCTTCAGCTAACAGATTCTGACTTTCTAGGAACCATTTTAGTCTTGTTGATATCATTCTTTCAAAAACTTCTGCAAGGATTGAGGTAAGAGTGATTGGTTGATATAATCCCATTTCTTCTGTTGGTTTTCCTGGCTTTAGTATTGGTATGATCACAGTTTTTATCCAATCTGCGAGAAGGCTCATGTTACTTTTCCAGAACTTGTTATATATTAAGAGCAGTGTGTCTATAGCCTTTGGTTCAAGGTTTTTAAAAAATTCTGGGAATATTTTGTCATGTCATGGTTGCTTCTTGTTGCTAATGTTTTTTATTGCTTCCTTTAACTCCTCCATTGAGAATGTTTTTTTGAACAGTTCTTCCAGAAGGCCATCTCCTCTGTTCGCACCCTAATGTTTAATATGTATCCTTTCTTTTTTTGGTTTGGTTATAATTTGTGCTGTGCAAGGTAAAAAGTGTTGAACTTGCTTGCAATTTCCATTTTATCCATTACTTCTTGGTTGGTGACCTTCAAGGGTTGGCTCTGCTTTATGTTATATTTATTATTCAGACTGCTGAATAATCTATATGCTTTGGGACCATCTGTTCTGTAATCTATTTTTTTATTATTAATCTTTTGTTCTTCATCTTTACCCTCAGACTTTTCTTTTTCTTGTGTTTGATCTCTTTTGTTTCTTTGGTTTGTCAATTCTTTGGTCCAAAAGGGCTTATACTTGTGCATTTTCCCTCCTGGTATTGCAATTTTTGCACTTTTTCTCATTGGATCACAGAGCTTGGTAACTAACATGTAAGGTGAGTCATCATCTCCATCTCCTACTGGATCATCTACTTTCTTATTAAATTCAGACAAACTGGCTTACTTGAAGTTCCACATTACTCATTTACTGGGAGCGGGGATTGACGTTTGCAATGTCAGGAATGTTTTAGTCATGCAGTGTCTGCATCCTGTGTCTCCAATGATTATTTGTTTGCAACAGTCAGTTCAGTTAGCTGATACAATTACCAGATCAAAGTTTGTTGTGTTCCTTAAATGAATAAAGGTTTCTGATTCACCTGGGTCATAGAGTAGGGTATGGCTGTTGCTGTTCAGATATTCCTCAACTGTGTTCCCCGGGCGGTTCTGGTAACAGTAACCCCAAGTTGTGGATGCTGCATTGAAATCTCCCACTATTATTGTGTTGTTCAAGATGTTAAGGATGTCAAGATTCAAATTCTTGTTGTTGGGAGGGCTGTATACACCATATATTTTTAATTGGATTTTCTCCACCCAAACTGTGACTTTGATTTCTGATGTGTCAGCTTCATTCAATGCCTTAGTTATATGGAATATTGATGTAAGAGTAATTTTTACTGCAGCCAAAATGCCACTTGCAATTTGTCGGCTTTTATGCAGAGCATAGATGGTGTAGCCATTCATGTTATGGAATATGTTTTTTTTTTTTTTTTTTTTGTGATATTAGCTTCATTCATGATAAGAACATCAATGTTTTCTTCATTGATAGTTTTCTTGATTTCTGTCATTTTTGGGCTAGATAATCCTCTCACTTTCCACTGGAGGATATTCATATGTCTTTCTTCAAGTTTTTGCCCTGAAAAGGGCTTTTTTTTTCAACTTTCTTGCTTTCATTCTGGAGATACCAGTACTGCCTGAATTATCATTCATTTAGCACCACCCAGGATGCACGTACAGCTTCAGGAATGCTGTGGACACAAGTGACATTGCCCCCCTGTGCACTAAATATAGGTAAAGATATTTTGTAGTTAAAGACAGAGCCACATTTAATTTTTACAGTGTCCTTCAAAACATGGTCTGCTTTCAGGACACAATCATCACTTCACTTGGCAGATTCAGGGAAAGTCTTTACTGTCAAAATGGAACATGAACTTGTGAAACACTGCCAGGATATGGACGCAAAATTTTACGGACTGACAAAGAAAGATTTTGTGCTACTAAGTTTTAAAATTTCAGATTTAAAAATAGTCTCAGCAAAAAAAAAGACATGGGCTAGCTGTTCACACTCCAAATACTGCAGCATGGGCAGAATTATTGGATTTAACCCTTAAAAGCCTGAATTAAATCCCATCTGCTATTTGCTGGCATTATTAGGAGCTCACCATTTTCTCCACGTTAGCAGGATAAGGGTTAAATTATTAAGCCTTAGGCTACTAATGTCATATATATATATGGAGCACCCATTCTTGATGTTTCTAGATCACACACAACGACGCAGCACAGTCGGTAGGACTCCTCTGGACGAGTGATCAGCTCGTCGCAGAGACCTC
>Ga0268261_10002132_pt1 | contig 14080 bp, 10 predicted proteins | sample TergutNc150P1_FD_190353 | JGI IMG/M metagenome (GOLD analysis project Ga0268261, IMG submission 190353) | Nasutitermes corniger P1 segment gut microbial community from laboratory colony in Florida, USA - Nc150 P1 (SPAdes) (version 2) | ecosystem: Host-associated > Arthropoda: Insects >... | reverse complement strand
GGTAGAGGTCTCTGCGACGAGCTGATCACTCGTCCAGAGGAGTCCTACCGACTGTGCTGCGTCGTTGTGTGTGATCTAGAAACATCAAGAATGGGTGCTCCATATATATATGACATTAGTCGCCTAAAGGTTAATGATTTAACCCTTATCCTGCTAACATGGAGAAAATGGTGAGCTCCTAATAATGCCAGCAAATAGCAGATGGGATTTAATTTGGGCTTTAAAGGGTTAATATTACAGGTTATGCTAACTGAACAACGAGTTATTTTTATCAGCAGCATTATTAAAGAATAAGTCTGACTTAAAAAAATTATTTAAGGTTTTCATAAGTTAGATTATGAGGCAATACTGAGTAAAAGTTACTCAGCTTCCATTTCATTTTTGAACAATGTCCCAAAGTCAAATATCCAAAGAGCAGATTGCACAAAACTTGAGGTTTTGTTTTGCCAAACTCAGTTTCTTGATACAAGCGGGAGATAACACGTGATATTCTGAAACCCATGTGTTCTCTGTGGAGTACACAGGGGAAAAGCAAGAATAAAGTGTGTATGTGTTTCTCCTTAATGGTACCATAAAGAAAAAACAAACAAAAATGTTTATTTATGTCTCATCAACACAATTCAGAACATAATCACTACATAAAAACAGCTACCAAATTATTAAAATATATGATACATTTAAAATGAAGGGAATGAAAGTAACAAGCAATAATTACAGTCATGGAGACATTCAAAGCAAATAAATTCCAGAAAACTTGTACCACTCAAAAAGCAAAGTTTAAGTTGTACATGTGCTTAACTAGAACCATGCCACAAAGATGTATGGCCAATGGATATAAAGTTCCAGGAATTCTTAATTTCTTCTCTGCATGGAGGCTTGTAATAAGCTTTAGGTCCTGTAAGAGCTCCTGGGTGTCCACTGGATAGGAAGTAGGTTCTTATGTTTCCATTTCCTAGCTACAGTATTCAGTACTAAAGCTGCCAAACGAACAGTGGGCCTGTTCTTTTTTGTCAATGCAAAGCTTGGACCCTTGCATTAAAGGATAAACATATACTGAAGTTATATGTAGGCAGGGTGTTCCTAGAAAAATGTTCATACATACAACAAACAGAATGGGACAAATGCAAAAGAGGAGCTACATGATATGCACTCAATACACAATTACGGTGATGAAATCAGGTGTAGCAGATGGGAAGCAAATGTAACATATGTGCAGAACTGGAGAATTTACTGTATACAATGTTACTAAGAAAACCTGAAGGGAAGCAACTACTTGGGAAGTCTAGACACAGGTGGACATTAACTAGTCTTGCAGGAATAGGGTGTGCAGGTGTAGACTGGATTCAAATGCTCAGGATAAGGTCCAGTGGATGGTTCTTGCGAACACAGAGGAGTTCTATAAAATATGCAGCATTTATTGGCTAACAAAACTACTATAAGCTTCTGAAGAGGAACTCTACATCTTGCATCAGTCACATTCTACAGTAATTAATCCAGTCAGTTATCCTCACACCTATGCCTTGATAATGGAAGCATTCCTTCTCACTTGAGGTTTCCAACCACAAGTTTCTTGTTTCCCCACCATTTGGATACAAAACTTAATTATACCCTCAAAATCCTTTCAAGATTTAAATGACAGGACTCATTTTCTTTCCATCTAACATAACTTCCACTTCACTGAAACACAGTCACGTTTTGGTCCATTACAGAACCATCATCAATCAATCAATGTATTTATTTCCGTTGATCTTATATACAAGATATGGAAAACGTCATAGTCATAAGACTAAACAATGCAAAATAAAATGACAATACACCCAGCACCAGGCCGTTGAATAACAACTTTTTCAAAATGGTAAACATGCACATGAAGTATACACCTCAACTGCTTTTTTGAGGGCTCAGAAATTATAAAAAAATTAGTTAATATGCTTCCAGACTGTGCCAATTAGTAGCTGTTACTTATATAAAATCATTTATTTTTAAAACAAATATGTATAAAATTTTACATTTGGTATTGTAATATTTCTTACATTCAGAATTACATCATTCAGTTTTCACCATGCTGGGGTCTACTTTTGTTTTCCTTAGTCCTCTAAGCTTGAGTTCACATGGGGTATACAATCTCTTCTTATTGATTACCAAATACCTGACAGACAGTCACATGGTGCTATGCAGAGTGTAAAGCTGTGGCCTCTCTTTGCTATCCAGTAAAGAAGCAAACAAGGTAAGGTCAACCTATCTGGCAGTACTGCTGTGTGTATACATATACTATCATCAATGAACGCTCTGCTTGACAAATTTATAACAGGTAATGTTCTCAAATGTGCAACCATTACCAAAAGTTAAACCCCGCCTAGTACAAAGTTTCTGACTTTGAGAACAATTCATAAGTGTGAATAAAATGCGAAAAAAAGCTCCCTGAACCTCTTCCAATAATTCTCAGTACTGTGAAACACGTCTGTCGAAACTGGATTCACATTAGCACTCAAATGCCGTTAGAATCTGAATCTTTCTACAATTTATTTTAACTCCAAAAACAGCAATTACGTATGTCTACCTACAAAGTTTTAAGTTTCAATATTATTACTTATGCATTAACGTGTTCGCCAAAAGATTACAAAAATGCCCAAAACACGCAATAAATAATACGTCTGCATTTCCTTGTGTCATACACATGCAAATATAAACCCTGGAAAAACACCATAACTGACAGCTTACTTTATTCACAAATAAAGCATAAATTATCATACTGCCTACTGAGACTTTAATCATTTCATTGGCACCTGTCACTGAAGAACCTCCAAAATAATAACACATTTTCCTTAACTCAATTACCAGCAACTTCCACCATACTTCAGCATCACAATCATTGATCACCAACCATAGCCGGGATTACAAGATGATCTGTGGCCGGGACGACCATACTTCTCGAAGGTTACGGTAGGGGGACAGTTCAACAACGTGTTAATCTGTGGTTCCACTAAGCATCAATCTGTGATCATCACCACAGTTTAACATCGCTGTCTCACGCTGATTTGAGTGGGGCTGGTGGATTTTAGGTGGGTGTATTCCAGGCAGTCTGTGATAAGTAGGTCCATGTCACCACGGCATGGCGCGTCCTCAGTTTGCGGATGGAGGGCCTCCAATGCGGAGAGTAGCTGCGAATATATTGAATAAGTAGTCGCGGACAGCCGACAAGGGGCAGTCCTCCAACTTGGGGGTTGGGCGAGGTGCTAACAACTCCTCACCGTAAATATGTATCCTGTTACGAGACATTCATACAGTGAGCCTCGGGCCTGGACTGATATTTTGGTATGACCTTAGCAACGAAAAAGGGGCACGAGATTTGGTACATGGAATGTTAAGAGCCTGTATGGGGCAGGTTCACTTACAGCAGCAGCAACCAGTGAATTAGCAGTATATAAATTAGATTAGGTAGGTGTGTAGGAGGTTAGGTGGGACAAAGGAGGCACAGTAAGAGCAGGGGATTTTAATTATTTATATGTAATAGGAAATGAAAATCATGAATTGAAAACAAGATTTTTTGTACACCACAGAATATTATCAGTTGTTACGAGAGTAGAGTTTGTTAGCAATAGGGTGTCATATATAGTACTGAGAGGTCACTAGTGTAATACCATTGTTCTAAATGTGCATGCACCGAGACAAGTGATGATTCAAAAGACAGGTTTTATGAGGAATTAGAGCAGGGTTTTTTTTTATTATTTTCCTAAGTACCATATGGAAATTCTATTAGGAGATTTTAATGCAAAAGTATGGAGACAGAATATTTTCAAACCCACAATTGTAAATGAGAGACTACATCAGACAGTAATGATAATGGTGTTAGAATAGCAAACTTTGCCACATCAAAAAATCTGGCTGTTAGGAGCATGATGTTCCTGCACCAAAACATTCACAAGTACACCTGGACTTCTCCTGATAGGAAGACTCACAACCATGATCACATATCAATAGATAAGGTATGGCATTCAAGTATATTAGATGTACAAAGTTTCAGGGGAGCTGTGATACTGATCACTATCTGGTGGTTGCAAAAGTTAGGGAAAGATTGGCAGTAAGTAAGCAAGCAGCACAGAACTTGATTGGGAAAGATTTACTCTCAGGAAGCTAAATGAGCCGGAGGTTTGGAAACAGTACGAGACTGAGATTACAAACATGTTTGCAGCTTTGGAGAACTTTGGTGATGACAAGGACATAAATAATAGGGCTTTGGAGAACATTAAAGAAAATAACAAAACCTCAGCTAAAGAGAGTCGAGGTCTGCATGAATTGAAGCACCATAAACCATAGTTTGATGACAAATGTTTAGGTTTTTTTAGATAAAGGGAAGCAGGCTAAAATGCAATGGGTACAGGCTCCAAGCCAAAGCAATGTAGATAATCTAAACATTGTAAGACTTGAAGCTAGCAGACATTTCAGGAACAAAATGAAGGAATATCTGAAAGCTAAAATTGAGGAATTTTAAACTAACAGTAACATCAAAAACATTAGGGACTTGTATAGGGGCATCAATGACTTTAAGAAGGGTTACCAGCCTAGAACTAATATAGTAAAGGATGAGAAGGGTGATTTGGTTGCAGACTCCCACAGTATTTTGGCTAGGTGAAGGAACCATTTCTCTCAGCTAATGAATATACATGGGGTTAAAGATATTAGGCAGACAGAAAGACACACAGCACAACCACTAGAGCCTAAGTCAAGTGCCGTTAAGGTTGAGTTGGCTAGTGAAAAGCTAAAATTCACAAATCACCAGGTAATGACCAAATCCCAGTAGAAATGACTAAAGCAGGGGTTATAACAATTCACTCTGAGATCCATAAACCTATTATTTCTATTTGGAATAAGGAGGAATTACCTGGGAAGTGGAAGGAGTTGATCATTGTACCTATCTATAAGAAGGGCATAAAACAGATTGTAGTAATTATAGGGGCATATCACTTTTGCCAACTGTGTACAAAATTTTATCCAACATCCTGCTGTCAAGGTTAACTCCATATGCAAAGGAAATTACTGGGGATCATCAATGTGGATTTTGACCCAACAGGTCAACTACTGATCATATATTCTGCGTTCGTCAAACACTTGATTAAAAATGGGAATACAATGAAGCAGTGCATCAGGTCTTTATAGACTTCAAGAAAGCTTATGATTCAGTTAGGAGGGAGGTCTTGTATAATATTGTCATTGAGTTTTGTATCCCCAGGAAACTGGTATGGCCAATAAAAGTGTGTCTGACTGAAACGAACAGCAGAGTCCAGGTATGTAACAATTTGTCTGACATGTTACCTATTAGGAATGGTCTGAAACAAGGAGAGGGTCTGTCATCATTGCTTTTCAACTTTGCTTTAGAGTATGCCATTAAGAGGGTTCAGGCAAACCAGGATGGCTTGAAATTAAATGGTACACATCAGCTTTTGGTTTATGCTGATGATGTTAATATACTGGGAGGAAGCATACATACTATAAAGAGAAACACAGAAGCTTTGGTAGCGGCTAGTAAGGAGACTGGACTAGAAGTAAATGCTGATAAAACTAAGTGCATGATCATGTCTCAAGATAAGAATGAAGGACGAAGTCACAGTATAAAGATTGATAGTAGTTCCTTTGAAAGGTTGGAAGAGTTCAAATATTTGGGAACAATCTTAACAAATTAAGATTCTATTCAGGAAGAATTTAAGGGCTGATGGAAGTCAGGGAATGCTTGCTATCATTCGGTGCAGTATCTATTGTCTTCCAGTTTTCTATCTAAATGTATATAGATTAAGACTTGTAGAACTATAATTTTGCCTGTTGTTTTGTATGGGGTGAAACTTGGTCGCTCACAATGAGGGAGGAATGTAGGCTGGGGGTGTTTGAGAATAGGGTGTCAAGGAGAATATTTGGGCCTAAGAGGGACAAGTTAATAAGGGAGTGGAGAAAACAACATAATGTGACCAGCCTGAATCATGCAGCTGGGTTGCACTGTATGAATTATTCATCCTTGGCAGGCAAAAACAAACCAGAAGATCAAAACACCAGAACAAGAAGGCATTAGCTCTTACACACCATATTTAAATCACTAATTTTCTGTATGCAAATACAAAGGGAACACAACTGGTAACACACCACAAAACTATTAACAGGCTAAACCCTGGTCTAACCAGCAAGTAGGTTGTAGTAAATTTCTTTCTGGAGTTAGCCAACACAAGTACGTTTTAAAACAGTACTTTCATCCACAACATTCAGCAAGACTCAGGGTAATGCAGTAGACTTTGCACACTTGTTTGTAAAAGCTCCAGATTTTTGTAATCACTGAACATTAATGTTCTAAATATTACATTACAACACACTTTAAATTCTTTCTATGGTAAAAATGGGATATTCTGTTAATGGCAGCTGAAGTTGCAAGCCAAGAAAACAGGCGAAAGCAACACAATAAGAATGTATTATGAAGGCCTGTGTACGAGTCTGGATTTGGTATTATTCTGGATATAATAAATGATCACTGCAAGATACTGGAAGCTGGTCCACAACTCTGGGACACACCTTGCATCTGCAATATTTTGTTTTCTGAAAACTAATCTACAGTAGCTTATTTATGTAATAAACTGTATTCACCCTCTTGCACAAGAGAATCAAATCGTTCTATTAACTTACATCACTGAGTTAAAATTAACCCTTATCCTGCTAATGTGGAAAATAAGGTGAACTCCTAACAATGCCAGCAAATGGCAGATGGGATTTAATTCGGCGTTTAAAGGGTTAAATAAATATATATACAAAAGATAAAACAGGTCACTCAATTGGCACAACTGTATCTGTATGATGATATATCAGTGTAATAAAGAAATGTGTTGAGCTGTTATGGTCATTATCAGGAAGTATCCTATGAAAAACAAAGGTGAGCAAGTCCTGTAATGCCCATTCTTGTTTTGCACTCCAGTTTTTGTTGTCAATTTGCAACTTTTTTTACTTTAGCAACATTTTAACTTAATAAAGTACAGTTTCGCTGATGGAGTGACGTGTTATATCACTGTATACACTTGTTAACAAACACAACAGGTTGCCCACAGTGAAGACAAATACATGAATGACCGGGCAGAAAAAATCCTGATAATCATGGTGCTTAAAATTTTCACAGTGGGAGCTAGCCTTTTCTGAAGAAGTACTGTACTGAAGATTTCCTGAATATATGTCTTAAGTTTTAATACACAAGACTTGTTCTCGTTTCATGGTGCAAAATGAAATTTCAGCCAATGTCTCTTGAAGCTGCATCACCAGTCAGCACTGAAGTATTGAAAGTGTCTGTTCAGGAACCAACACACAATGGGACATGTTTGTACACATGCCTAAATATACCAAGAAATAAATAACTCTTCAGTGTTATCATTTATTATATAGTTTTAAATACTATGGCAACTCAGAAATAACCATTCTTATATACATTTTGTAATAGTGTGAAATTTCTGTGCAGTTTTTCGTATAATTCAGTTTAGTGAGCAGCATGTATTATATTATGCCACTGCCCTTTAACTATTAACTCCACACAGCACAGTCCTTGTGATTAAGAATAATGTATTTACAATCTATTCTTTTAGATTTAGAAAATTATAAGCTAGGATGAGCTTATAATTTTCGCAAGTGATGCATAGATCCAGAGAAACTTCGCCAAGGCCTGTCTAAACCAAATTAACAATGCAAAATATTGTAATACTGTGTGACAGGAGCAAGGATAGCTCTTTGACTAGGCTACACGCTGGATCACAGAAGTCTGACTCCCTGCAGGGGTACATTTCATTACCACGTTCCACACCAGTTCTGTGGTCCACTGGCTTCATATCCAATGTCTACCGATGGCTCTTCGCCCGTGTGTGAAGCAGCCTGGGCATGGAGCTGTGCCTGCACTCCCCATATGTTTTCATGGCATGGTGTTTAATTCAGCACAGATGCAACCCCTTATATAATATTTTAATATTGTAGAAAATCAGCAAAACTTAACAAATCCCATCATCATACATCAAAACAGACTGCTTGGCTCTGAATTTAAAGGCACTATGGTCTCCCAAAACCTCAGTAACTGTCTACCCAGAATACTTAAAATTTAGAACAACAATGCTGTCAGCAAGTATCTCCAAATCAGACTTGTCTGAAGGCCAGACCTTTGCAAAACTTACATACTGTACTCAGTAGAAATAACCAACAAGATGCAACCTTTTAATATAATTTATTATTCCACCGTTCATTGAAGGTTTTGAGCCTTGAAGAGCCTTCAATTAACGGTGGAATAATAAATTCTATTACAAGGTTGTGTCTTGTTGGTTATTTCTACTGAGTCATACTACGATGCACGGATCCATGAATATTAAATTTACATACTGTACATAAATGTAACTGTGTGCATTGTTTGAGTTAAGACTGAATGATGTTAACTTAATAGGTCTGGTACATTCAGCTGATAAGGTCAGCTCAGCACTGCATTTCATATGTACAAATGTTTTATCAAATACTCAACTCTGTACTATTAATTGTAAATTATGCCCTCCCCCCACCCCCATTTTGGTTGAATAGAATACAGGACAGCGTAATTCTGGTCACTTTCCAATCTGAAAAGAAAAACAAAGCATTGTATCTACTACATTTCTGTAGCTATTAAAGAGAAGGAAAAACTTGTGCATTCAGGAACAATAGCCTTGAATGAATGACACACCAAGTTCCAATAATTTATTCTAGCCCTGTTATTTATTACAGTGGTATAATCTCAATGTATCAACAAATGATCACATCTGTAAAAAGAAAAGGAACTCATTCTGACAGGTCAGAAAGTGGTTGAAATACATAACTACAAGTCTGTCTTCAAACTTCACTTATCACTCACAATACACCACAAATTAATGTACACACAGCAAGTAACATTCTCATGTCAGCATTATCAGAACTGAAAAGTTACAAGATTTTCTCATATGTACACAATCTCACTTCTCTCAAATCCACAAGCAAAAAGTCACACTCACTATTTGTTGTTGCACACCCACAATGCACAAAGAAGTTAAAAGTCACTCTCTGACACACACTACGTCATGGGCCAGTTCTAAATGCAGACAAGTTGCCTGACACTTCGTGCATACTAGTAAATTTTCTTGCTTTTCAGTGGTAAAGGCATCTTTGGGAATGCTGAAAGTTCTAAATCTGAAAGCATACCATGAAATGGTGGCATCTTCCTTGATCACTGGTCTTTACACCAACATGGCAATCATCAGTGATGGCTCATCAGATCTTCTTAATGCAGGCTGGGGCTATGATTCTTATATGATTAATGAAAAGGCCTAAAAGAGCATTTCTTTCAGCACAGCCACTCACCAACTTATGTTTAGGGTGAAGAGCAGGGTTAAATTTTCTCACGTAACATATTTTTAAAACCAGCAAAATGCACTAATTAAATTACAACAGAATAAATCACAATACACAATTTCTGGTGTCAACTTCTACATACTCCAGCATCAGGGAGTTCCTCAGCAGCAAAGGTATGTACATCTGACAAGTTCCTCAGCAGCAAAGGTATGTACATCTGACTCGCGCGCGCGCGCGCGCGTGTGTGTGTGTGTGTGTGTGTGTGTGTGTGTGTGTGTGTGTGTGTGTGTGTGTGTGTGTGTGTGTGTGTGTGTGCGCGCGCGCGTGCGTGTGTAACTCTGCTCTGGTAAAAGAACCCCCCGTCTTTCATCAGAGTGGTTTGCTCATTCTTAGTAGTTTATACAATTTATTTTATACCTTTGATTACATGTTTTACGAGTTGCTTCAGTAAGTTTGGACAGTTGTACACGCTGTAACAGTAATGTACCAAGTATGCAGTCAGCCACTTTCGGCAGTTTTTAATTATTCAGCATTCTAAGTTCATCTGGTGTTATATTTTGACTTAAGTCTGCTCAAAGAATAAGTTTCATGTTTATACTCTGTACAGATAGGGAGATTCATCATGTTCCCAAGCTTCAGAATATACAGTTCAGCTTCTGTACCTGCACTAGATGACACAGCTGCACAATCCAAGCCAGGTACATGCATTTTGTCATCTTCCATTAACAGCAGCAGACAGGCAGTCTTCAGCATGCTTGTGAAATGTATGAAGTTGAAGAGTGATGTGCATTAATTTTGCAAGATATGTAAAGATATCTCACATCACCATTAGCATGTGCAAGAATAATATAAAGGATAATGGAAAAATTTTAAATTACAAGTTCAGAGCTGGACAGATGAGGCATGGTTTACACTGATTAGGAATATAAACAGCCATGTGTAAAGACGATCCAGTACACATTGTTTATAGTATTTTGCATTGTAATAATTTTGTATATTTTGCATACTTTGTATATATTATAGAGCCTGCTATGCTGTGAGTTCATGCAAAATTGTATGGCCTATGGTTATTTCAGTAACAGTAAATTCCATCCACTACTTAAGATTGCATTTTATACCATTCTTCAAATAATTAACAGAATTGAACATATAATTCCTTTATTTACAACAATGCCACAGCCTACACAGAAAATTTCTTGGTGACTGCACTAGAGGAGCTAGTCAGTGAAGAGTTGTAACATTACAGACTCTGACCATTTAGATCTGCAGATGTGTGGCGGGACACTACAAGACACGGCGTTTGTTAAAAAGTACACATTCTCTGAAAGAACTCAAAAACAATACTCAGAAACTGCCAGTATTTCCAGATGAGATACATTATATATCTAGGAATATTTCCAGAAGATTCAACGCCTGCTAAGAAGCAGGGTGGCACTCTGAAACTTCTACAAAGTAAGGTAAGTTGAACTGTGGAGATAACATTCAGTCTTATTAAACTGCCAGCAGATGTAGGCTTCCCATATGATAATACTTCAATGGATGCCATGCACAGGGAAATGACAAAAATGCTCCCTAAATAATGTTTTCTTTATATTCAGTAAAAATACGATCTCCGATTAAATAAATAGTATCATGACTATGTGACACCTGGTTTCCTTATTTATAATTCCTGACATACCAAATCATAGCAGGGCCAAGTTTAGAGTCAAAACTAGAATGTTGTTAATTGGGACACCAGCTGCAGCATCTGTAATGTCACAAGATTGTGAGAATATGCCAAAGATCACCAAATCATCATTGGAGTGATACATGCAGAAATTCATAGAAACTGGTTGAAAACTATCGTTAAGTTAAAAGTATTATTGAAAGTTCTAAATGAGAAAATGGAATGTGTCCTTGTTGGTTACTCAAAGCTGGTTTACATTGCGGAACTACTGTAGCAGAACACAAACCTGTATGCCGTTTGCTAAAAATAAGGCGAAATATCAACTGAGAAGGCCACCCAAACTCTAGACATACCCTACAATGCGCTCATAATGCAGTCAGGAGACATTTAATTCCTTATAATCTACAAGGGAAACGCCCAACAGATGGAGAATGAGAACAAACCTGGAATGGTTTATAACCTATTGCTACTGCTGAGGGTGATACCAGATTTCAGTTTGTAATTTCAAGATGCAATTCCACAACATGTGACTGTAAGGCATAACTGAAACAATTTATGGTCACAAACACACATTTCAAATTCAGGGTTCTTGCTGGTAAGCATTTCAAATATAACCCAGACTCACAGGTGCAGCACAGCTGATCTGGCTTTAACTTTCCTTCTTGTACATATTTCTAGAATTCAATGTGCTGGTTGCAGCATCACTGACACTAAGTCTCTCCCTGTACAGCAATTTCACAAAGTCCATTTTGTTGCATGAATTTGGTCAGCCATCCAAAAATGCACTGAACTCACTTCCAGTGTCAAAGGTTCATGCAAGTACTTGGCTTGCCATGCACATGTGGCAGCAGATGCTGATGTTTCTTCTGCTTGCTTCTGGTCAAACCACTAAAGGAGGCAGCATCCACCTTTTGTAGCAAGACATTTTCACTCCTTAATTGCTGGAGGTCCTGTATCATTAACCTTTAAGAACCGTGCGTCCTATACATAGGACGGGCGTACCGCTGCTCTCCAGATGTTGCACTTTATATATTTTTTTTCAACAACTATAAGTACTGAGTATTTTAAACATGCTGCACACTCTCTGTTTTTCTCTTCAAAATGCCTTTTATTTCATAATGCTACCTTTTTTGGTTCCTGTATTATTCACATTTTACATACTGGGTGTGCTAAAATTTAAATGTAAAACTCCTGTGCCAAAAGGTTAATGTCATAATAATCTTGAGATTTGGTAGGCAGTGCATCGTAATATAATTCCTTTATTGATACCAACTTGATACACAATTTTTTATCTTCTTGTAATGGAATATCTGTTTTGCTTGTTTTGCAATGCAAATCTTGAGATTTGGTAGGCCGTGCATCGTAGTATAATTCCTTTATTGATACCAACTTGATACACAATTTTTGGTTCTTGTAATGGAATATCTGTTTTGCTTGTTTTGCAATGCAAATCTTGAGATTTGGTAGGCCATGCATCGTAGTATAATTCCTTTATTGATACCAACTTGATACACAAAAATTGTGTATCAAGTTGGTATCAATAAAGGAGTCATAATAATGTTCATTATGTCACATATGGTATGCATTCCTATCCCAAAATCTCTGGCTAATTCTGATGCAAAATCCCTGCAATACATAAAGGGATGGATAATAGGATGTAAATACTTTCAAAAACCACAAAGCACTCCTAGCATCACCTCTTCTCACCTATGCCATGACCAATGGAACGAACCTCCCCAACCCCTCCAGCAGTATCTTCTGTATACATTCCAGACCCCAACCCTGCCAACGTGTGTATAAAGGCATGTCACACACAGATAACACACAATAAGTATTGCACTGTACAAACATGCAGGACTTGCACATACTTACTTTACACTGTAATAAGTCTTCCAGAACACCATGGACAAGGATGAAAGCTCTCATTACACTGAGGGTCCAAAAGACTCCTGCTACCAAGCTCAGAGAGTAGGGCCATGATCTTGTCTGCTGTGTCTGCTTCCACCACTGGAGGCATATGGTCACCTGATGGTGGAGTTAGCTGCGTCATTTCATTCAACTCCACTGCATCCTCAGTTTCTGCATTCTCACTATTTGTTATACCTGCAAGTTAACAAGCCTTTGTTTTCCATACTCTCCTGCTTAAACCACCATATATATGTGCATGATTATTTATATATGTGATTTAAACTGAACCTATATACTGCAATGCTTTCATTTGTAGATTACATAAAAGCATTATTATTAGATACTGACACAATTTATGGTTACTGCCCATTACATGAAGTACAGTATACTCCCTATCATGAGTTGGCATGGACAGCATGTATGTGGACTGAGATAGTAACTATGCTAATGTGCAGTACTCTGTTACTGGAATACTGAAAACTATCCTGTCCGAAAGACAAACGCAGGTGTTGTGTGTCTGTGCATAACTGCAGCATGCTGCTACAAGTGATACTGTGTTTATTGCATTCCTTTGCAATCTAACTGTGATGTCAGCGAAAAGGCATGGCTCTTCTATGGTGCAGGTGAGTGGATTGATGTTTATGGGATAAATAAAAGCGTAAAGTTTCTCTCACACCGTTTTTCCGGTTCTGACAGTGACTCCCAGCATGCAAATAATAATGTTTCTGTGATAACACTATACAGAAATGTCTGATGCCTGGAATAAAGGATGTTTTGTCCACACACAACACAGATGTCATTATGTTTCATGATAATTTTATGAAACAATATTCAAGGCACATAAGGAACAGGTGATTCACTCTCCAATTATTTAAATACATTCTTTCAATTGTAGAGATAATATAGTGCTGAATGTCAGGTACATTATAATTTGGATATGTTATACTATCATGCAGCTTTAAAAGACTAGTATTTAACCTTTAAAAACCGTGCGTCCTATATGCAGGACGGGCGTACCGCTACCCTCCAGATGTTGCATTTTATATTTTTTTTTTCAACAAATATAAGTACTGAGTATTTTAAACATGCTGCACACTCTCCGTTTTTCTCTTCAAAATGCTGTTTATTTCATAATGCTACCTTTTTTGGTTT
>Ga0268261_10002131_pt1 | contig 14081 bp, 6 predicted proteins | sample TergutNc150P1_FD_190353 | JGI IMG/M metagenome (GOLD analysis project Ga0268261, IMG submission 190353) | Nasutitermes corniger P1 segment gut microbial community from laboratory colony in Florida, USA - Nc150 P1 (SPAdes) (version 2) | ecosystem: Host-associated > Arthropoda: Insects > Digestive... | reverse complement strand
GAAAAGTAACTGAATGTTGCCCCCTAATGTCTAGGACATCCCCAGTCACTCCATAGGTTCCATAGCGGTAAGGTGTACGTCACTTCTCGACACGCCGGGCTCCAGTATCGAGATGATGGAGCCTGTGTCCAAAATTAGGCTCCTTGACATACCCTCTATTTCGACTGATATAGTGGACGCGCCGTGTTCCATCGAAATGGAGACCTTATGACTACTGACATCGTTTTCCGGGGCGTTGAGGTGGAGAGAGCTGTCTTCAATCACACCTTCTACTCGTTTCCCGGGTTCTTGGTTTTCTTCCTACACTCCCTATTCGTTCTTTGCGAGGGATGGTGAGGGGTTGCAAACGTCTGGTACGTTCCCTAGGGTTCCCTTCCCAGGCATATCTGGAGCTTACTTCCCGATTTATTCGTTTTGGACACTCCCTAGCGAAGTGTGTAAATCCCTCGCTTTCATAACATCTAAGCGCAGCTTTAGTTTGTTCGTTCCTGTTTCCTGAGGTCTTTGGCCTGTTACGCTTGCGTGACGTCATATTGCGCTGCGTTTGCGTGCGATTGCCCGCTCGCCTCGCCTCACCTGAGCCGTGGGGCTCGTGACTCATGGCGCGTCCGGCCGGGAGAATGCAGTTTCTGCGAGTCGTTGAAACTGGCATAAAAACATTCGCTAAACGTTTCCTACTTTTCCGTTTCCTGAACGGTAAGAGCAATTTTCAGAGCCTGATCTAAGGACTGAGGGTTCGAAAGTCTAGTTTGATGACCTCCCACTAATCGAGACACAAAGATGCTAGAAGCATTCGGTCGGCGTTTTCGTTGTGGATGCGCTGAACCACATGGTCATGCACCTTGCAGACAGTTTTTTGTGCGAGAGCCCTACATCTGTCAGCAAATTCCTGGTGGGTCTCGTTCCTCACTTGCCTGGCCGTATGTAGCTTCATAAATCGGTACTGATGTGTATGGGTGTCGCTAATCCTGCGTCTAAACTCATCCTTGAATTTTTGCCAAGTTGCACCTGGCGAATGCCATTCGAGGAACCTGTTATATAATTGCCTGGTCACGTCAGTAAGCCGAAGGGCTGCGATTTGTAATTCCTCCCACAATCCTATGCGGGCAGATCTCGATCACGGATAGGAATTCTTCCAGAGGATCCCTGTTTCTTGGCCTGGTCATTTCGGGATTAATGAAATCAAGGAGATGTCCTTGTGTACCGTAGGTGTCCCTACAGAAACGCGTTCGCGTAACCGCTGTAACTCAGCCTTGGTCTCTGCCAGTTCGGCTTGTAGTCTATCGATCATAATGAAGGAAGCCGTATTGCCTTTTTGCTCCGGAGTTTTACATTTAAATTTTAGCACACCCTGTATTTAAAATGTGAATAATACGGTAACCAAAATAGGTAGCATTATGAAATAAAGGGCATTTTGAAGAAAAAAGCGGAGAGTGTTCAGCATGTTTAAAATACTCATAACTGTTGAAAAAACATAAAATGCAACATCTGGAGTTTAGCGGTACGCCCGTCCTATATATTGGACGCACGATTCTTAAAGGTTAATTCGCTGAATCAATTTCCATATTTAGAATTTTGCAGTTCTGATTTCGTTTCGCGATATCATAATAGTGACGTATATTTACGATCCGCGCTTAGTAAGTAGCTAAAATCTATCCCACCGCTGCCACCAATTTTGTAGGACTTCCAGTGTTAGGGTAACTTTTACTTTATGTCTAGTTGTGGACACACTTTAATGAGGATGTGAATTCTGTCATTTCGCTCTTCTTTGAGTTCGGGTATTAGGTAGACTGCCACCAAGTAGATATTAGGATATACAAAGGAATAGGAATCTACTAACCTATCACTTTGTAGCTCGAGAAGCAAATAACTACTTCAATTCTAATCGCTGTCGACTTGCCAAGATCTTAGGAATTTCACAATTAAATCGTTATATATAGGTCAATCATACAATTTAAGTAGTATTAAGTTGGGTTGTTTAATTTGGAAGTCAAGTAAAACTAATAAAGTTAACAATTTACCTAAATGATATAACAAAAGAAAAGTTTCAAGTTTAGTCGTACAAATAATTACTTTGCCTTCTCTATATAACAGGTTACAATTTGGAATTTGGAATAGTTTAAATTAATTACTGTTGATCAAAACTTACTCAACTCGCGTGGAGATAATATTAAAACGTTTTCTAAATACATTCAGTTCAACTCACCTTGAATAAACAGCAGTAGCAGTTTTCCAACACACATGGTAATATTATTTCACAGTTGTCGAAGTCAGAACTTTTCTCTACAATTATATGTAATTTTAACGTAGGTGCGATGAATAAAATAACGAGAATGAGTTAGTTAGCATGTTTGTAGGGGTTTATATAGAGTAAGGGCGCTGAGTAGCAAATACTTTTAAATGCAGTGAACTATTGGCTGTGAGAGTTTAAAGGCTCTGCCAGTTTGTCTTAACTTGTACATTTTTCGCAGTGCACTGAACTGTCAATTAAGCACTATTTAAGTTAACACTGGTAGTTGAGCCATATTCCAGTGCAACCAATAAATTCCATTTTACAATCTATACATATAAATCATGCGTTCGTTACACTTGCATAAGCCTTTACCCACGTAAAATAATCACATTCAGTTTTGACTTCTGTTCACAAGTTGTACTGTTAATGCTTATTTGTATGACACCATGACAAATAGAAGAGTGGTAAAGATACTGATTGATGTGATAGCAAAGAGCAACAATGTACCGGGACAGGACCGAGGTCCTATGCTGAAGCTTGTGGTTACACCAATAACCACCTCAATGGGCACAGAGCACACTGTCCATAGCGCATATCTCTGTACCACGCATAATTCAGAAGAACCATGGAACTAAACTGTGGTACAGATATAAAATTCTTACAATAATAAACCATACTTATACACCATTAACGCAAATTGTTTTTTTGTTTAATTATTAAATAACTTATCACATTACCTCTAACAACATGTTTTGATTTAGCTATCTTCAGGCGTATCTAGTAAGTATAAAAATATGTGAATTACAAAATTGTGTACATTATGAAATGTGTCAAATTTGGAATGAGAACCCAGTTCATTACAAAGGTAGTACAGTACAGATTACGTGGAGTGTTGCTTCAGTATTCAGCCAGTGATTTCCTTACGTGTTAAAATTTACTATCCATTTGTATTGGTTATAATAATATTTTATTTTTGTTGAAGTGTAATATCTTCCTTGTTTCTTTTTTCTTGTCTTTATGTGTAAAGTGTTTTGTTTTATTTTTTAAATAAATGGTGTCATTCTCAAAATAAATGGAAAAAAAATTGTTAGTTATAACTGATGTTTATATAACTTTCTACAGCGGTGCTGCTTTGGTTTGGTCAGACACACAGTGACCAGAACAAGGAAGGTTGTATGCTGTTTTTATGATACCACTTCCGTATTTTATTAAAAGTATATGCAGTATTTCTTGTAATCAAACCAACTAGACCCATAAATTTCTCAAATTTATTCTTGGAATGAGACTCTACATGTTTTGGACAGTTCCTCTGTCCATCATCAGGAGCTTTTCACTGTACACACAGCAATGGTATATGTCATACAGATTTGCTGACAGCTTGCAAGGAGGATCAGGATGGACGGTCATTTTTGAGCAAGTCAGCAACATCAGCAGCGTTTACCACAGTTCAAGTTGATTTTGGACGGCCACCTCTGTCGTTATCTACCAGCTTTCTTCCATCTCGTAATCAAGAATACCACCTAAAAACGTTTCATTGTTTCAGAGCCTCATCCCATAAGCCTTTTGCACCAATATTATTATTTCTATCGCAGAGAGACCGGCTTTGAAACAAAATTTTATGGGAACTCTCTGTTCATTTCCGCCATCCATGACATATAAAGAAAACTGACATTACAAAGCAAATTATAACTCGAACACTGTCGAAGAAAAACAAACGAAACTAGGTGTGTGAACGGATGTTTATTGACAGTACTTAGTGGGTTGGACGATAGATCGCTCTAGTTTTGTTATTTAAAAAATCGGTCCTAAAACTTATTAATTGCACTGTATACTGTTACAGTTTCTCGTTCTATGCGCGTAGAAAATTTGTTGATGTGAAGTGATACTTATGTTTAATGTTGGGTGATTTATTGGGTGTATTTTTCCAAGATGCACAAATCCCGGGCGCCTGGTCGCTGAGGATAATAAATTTTGTACAGCGACGCCAGTGTATGTGGGTTCTCAGTATAGATCTTGCCACATGTCACCCTTATGGTGACAGGAATTTTGGGGTAGCTTCTACATTTTTGAAAACGTTATGCCCCCATATATTATGCAATAAAAATAAGTTCATGTATTGAAAAGATATTTAAATGTTGACTGACAGAATAACATAGTTCTTCAAAACAATTTATTGGGCTCTATGGACCCTGAAGTTTACGATCACAGGACTAAAACTGAACATTTCTATAATTAATACGTGACTGAAGTGATAACGAGGTGAGAAAGTGGGATAACGTATAGGAAGAGTGTAGTTGTGATGATTTTATATTTTACTTCAGTTCTGCCTACCACGTGTTGACAGACCTGCCCAAAAGTACGGCATGCGCGGGCAGCAGTGTGGTTGGGCTGGGGAGACTGCTAAATTTACTGGCCGCAATTCTCGTTGTTGAAGCAGTTGGTAGAAAGGTACTCCTTAGCATCATTTTTGGGCAGAAAGAAACACGCATAAGTGACATGTCACAGCAGAGACTATCGAACTAGTGGCACGTACTTTGCTAGTCTGAACAACAGGTGTCAGTAAATGCGGTAGTGTCCTTAACTGTAGTAATGTGTGCACTAGATGATCTGTGTGTTTAGCAGATATTTTGTGCGTGTCCGAGTTCGAAGGTAAGTTAGAATCACAGGTCGTCGCAATTTCATTTTTGGACCTTTGGAATTTATTGTGAACGTTATGTTTGTTACTGAAACGATGAGCGTAACCGAAATCATATTACGTACATATACATGTATGTGTGTGAACGTTACGTTCTTTAAGGCTTTACCCGGCTAGGCCACGTGCTACATTGTGTGCTTTTAGGTGTTAAAGGTGGTTGTACAATAAGTTGTATTGTGAACAGTACATTTGTTACGTACATCTTCACCGTAACCTAAATCATGTTACCTACGTAATTATACGAGTGCTGCGTTCCTATCGGTGTATAACCCGGCTAGGCCACGTGCTGTGTTAAGTGCATTTGTGTGTGACCTTAAGATCAGTTTTATTATGGAAGTTTGGTTTTTATTGTGAATGTTATGTTTGTAATGCATCTGTTGAACGTAACCTGATTTTTTTTAGGGATACGGTGCAGTATTGGTACTCCAATCTTTCGCTCACCTACACGAGTGTCGCTGCAGTCCGTACTTCAGGTTTTACTACAGGTTTTGCGTATTCCGTTTACCCATGTCTCCGCCTTTTCCTTGAAACACCGCATCCAGAATTCAACACGCATCCTGCTGCACAACACGCATACCCTTGGTCAGTTGCGGATTGAGCGGCAAAGTGGTAGCTTCGTCTTCTTGTGTTCTATACAATTGTAGTATTCTTGCCTTCCATTTTGTATTAAAATAGTAACGCATATCATTACACTTGTCACGGCGTACGAAGAAAGTGTGTGGAGGATACAGAGGGTGCCGAAGTTTTCACACGGAATGAACCCATTGTATTCTGATCATCTTTAGGTTAAGGTTCCATGCTAGGTTTGTTCTATTGCCACGTATCACTGATCGCCCGTTTTTTTGCGATCATCTTTAGTTTAGAGTTTTAAGGTTTTGTTAATAAGACGTTCCCTAAATTAATGCTCTTCCTACAATTCCTTTCGTAATGCCACTACCACTAATCGCCCGTTCTCCTGTGATCATCTTTAGGTAAGAGTTTTGAGCTAGCTTTTTTAATACCATGTACCACCGATCGGCCGTTCTCCTGTGATCATCTTTAGGTTACAGTTTTGAGCTAGCTTTTATACCACCAATCGCCCGTTCTCATGTGATCATCTTTAGGTTACAGTTTTCAGCTACGTTTTTTAATACCACGTTTCCAAAATCGCGACCTTCCAACCATTACCCTCCAACACAGAAACGCCCTTCTCTCCCCACTGAACTATCTTTTACGTCATTCCGGTGACGTCATAAAACGCGCGCAATGGCCACCCAGGACTGCCGCATTTCCGTGGCGAAAACATTACGGAAGTATAGCAGTCTCGGTGGCTATTGCGCCGGCCGCCATCTTGGAGTACCAATACTGCACTCCTTCCGTGTGGGATACTGTAGGCCTTTAGTAGTGAAAACCACAGTAACACACATATAATATTAATGTCAAAGTCATAAGTAGATTTTGCGTAGTTGTCTGATTGTAATACATTGGTCTTGCCTCGGCTCGTGTGCTGCGTTACGGGATGACTTCGGTGCGAACGCGTGGTGGAGTGTTGAGCACAGGCAGGTGGCGTAGTGTGATGCGCGGCCGGAGGGCCACGGCGAATCGTCACGTATTACGGCTGGTGTTGATGCCGGGTCGAAAGGTGCTGCTGCTGTCTGCTCGGCTGAGCAGTGGTGTGCCGCGGTCCACGAGACATCGTGGCCGGGCGGTCTGGCGTTGTTTCCTTGCTGATGTGTTAGATGGCTGCTTCTTCTTGATGTGTGTCTGACAAAGTACTTATTCCGACTGATTATGCGTCCAACCAAGCCAAAGTGTTAACTGGGGGCGGAGACTTGCGCGAAGCGCAAGTCGACGTCCCCCTGTCAGCCATTCCTGCGTTCGACCGCATCGCTGGGCTCTATAACAGACACCTTAAATCTAACAGGGGAGTACGCTAACGCTAACGATTTTGAAGTCAGGTTGAGGGCCTTGACTGGTTTTGCCAAAGACTAGTATCTATGTGGTATAAACTATTATGGTGGGATAGCAACCAAACCAACCAACCAAAGATCTAACTGAGGGCGTCGACTTGCGCGATGCGTTAGTCGACGCCGCTCGGTGTGTATAGCCATTCCTGCGTTAACCGCATCACTGGGATCGATAGCAGACACCTAAAATTATAACAGGGTTTGCGCTTACGCTAACGATTTCCAGTCACGTTTAAAAACGTCGACGCGATCGTACTAAGATCCGAACGGGTCTATTTGGGGGGAACTGGTTGGAAGGCTTCTGGGATTCGAACGCAGAGTGGTCAAACTAAATTTAACGAGAGACTAACCGCCTGAGTATTAAAGCCTTATTTGGGAGGGGTGCGCGCCGTGCCCCGACTTCGCAAGCTATACCCTGCCATTTGCCGTACGACTGAGAAAAATCACGGAAAACCTCAGGGTAACCATGGCCAGCTGTCGATCCTGAGTTCCCCTTATGAGGGCACGCAGGTCGACACTTGGTCAGCGCAAGCTGCTCAACTAACGCGTTCCCCACATCAGGTAACTTAGAGTCGAATCTCACAGTTAGTGATCTGCTTTGGTCGGAGAAGTAGGGGACCCCCAAATCGTCGTGAATTTGACTGTTACCAATGTACCAGGGTGCATGGTAGCAATGCGAAGACACTTGGACTTCAGTACTTGCAGTTTCTTGATATGGGAGTGGGCGGATGCCCTCTAAACGGGACACGCATAGTCCATCATGGGAGGGATGAGCTGTTTATACAGCAGAACACCATTCCTGATGGAGATGCCGCTTGTCCTGTTCAGGAGAGATCCAAGCGTTCCCAATCTCTGTGCCGCTTTTTCCTCACCTGGTCGATATGCTTCGACAAGTTGAGCCGTTCATCAAGGGTAACCCCAAGATAACGGGCGAGGTCGAACCATTGGATTGGCTCCCCGAAGAGCTGTACTGCTCCGGGTTCTGGATGCGCCTACCGGTCTTAGCGAAGATCATCGCGGAGCTCTATGAGACATTCATGGCGATCCTTCATTCACTCAACCACCGTTCGAGGTCGCTGAGATAAGTCTCCATGTATTTGACGACGAGCGCTGGCTAGCGAGACTTAGGTATGATGCCCGTATCGTCCGCATAGGGAGCCAGCTAGACGTGGCGTGATGGCGAGAGCATATCTTTCACATACAGGCCGAATAGGACGGGGGAAATAATTTCACCCTGAGCTACGTCAGCCCGCATGCGACGATTGGTTGATGTGGCTGTTTGGATGGACGCTTCGAACGTCTGTCCGTTTAGGTATGAGGATAAAACTTTGACCAGGTACGAGGGGAAAATTAGGCTTGTGAGTTTGAAGATTGGGCCTTCGATCCACACGGTATCGAAAGCCTTAGCCACATCAAGGAAAACTGCGCCGGTTAGTCTCTTCTTGCCAAAGTTCCTGGATACTTTTTCCACAAGGCGTGCGAGCTGTGGCGCCGAGCTGTGTTTGGGTCTGAAGCCAAACTGCTCGTCGCGCAGTAATCCACGTCCGCTCACTTCGTAGAGAATCCTGGAGAGCAGGATTTTCTCGTACAGTTTGCCAATCATGTCTAGTAGACTTATGGGTCGATAAGATGACGGCAGCGCTGGGTCTTTCCAAGGTTTCAGGATTGAGAACACGCGTGCGTTCTTCCAAGCCACCGGGAAGTACTGCATTCGGAGAATCGCGTTAAATAACAAGACTAAGAGGAACACAATGCCTAGTGGAAGATGCTTCATTGCCCTGTTGGGAATACCATCTGGGCCTGGTGCGTTGCCGACCTTGAGACCCCGAATGGCGTCTTGAACTTCCGTGGGGGTTGGTTAGTTTGGGCTCACTTGCGGGCGCAAAAGAGTATGCCCGCATCGTTTCAGTAACCACCTCAATCACTGCCGGGACGGAAGGATCGTTCACCGGATGATATTGAGCCTCCAGACTGTCTGCAAGGGTTCGGCTTTCTCGGAGTACGAGGTTCACGAAGCCATCAGGGGTCTCAGGATCAGCAAGGCTCCTGGCCCAAACGGTATACAGAACAGAGCCTTGAAACATCTCCAGCCAGCGGTATCCCTTCTGGTACGGATCTTCAACGCAATTCTCCTCGCCCATCACTGTCTTTCCATGTGGAAGCACGCTCGGGTGACCTCTATCCTTAAACTGGGGAAGGATCCGACACTACCATCATCCTATCGACCCATTAGTCTGTTGGACGCGATTGGTAAGCTATTTGCAATGATCCTACTAGCTAGGATCTTACATGAAGTAAGCGAGCGCGGTCTAATGCGAGACAAGCAGTTTGGGTTCCGACCCAGGCATAGCACGTCCTTGCAGCAGGCCCACCTCGTAGAAAGAATAACCAGGAACGTCGGTGAAAAGAGGCTAACAGGCGCAGTTTTCCTCGACATGGCCAAAGTCTTCGATACCGTCTGGATCGATGGGCTCTTTTACAAGCTAACACCCCTCAACTTCCCGTCCTACATAGTTTAAACTATCTCATCATACCTCAGGGACCGGGCATTCAAAGGTTCCTTTCAGACTGTCACGTCATCTCGTCGTGGCATGAAGGCTGGGGTTGCTCAGGGTGGATTGATCTCCCCTGTCCTCTTCAGTCTGTATATCAACGACATGCCGTCACCCTCGCACCACGTCGAGTTAGCTCTCTACGCGGACGACACTGCCATCATAGCCACGTCCCGCAAGCCGACGCTGCTCGTCAGCTACCTTGAGTCGTAACTCAACGACCTTCAACGGTGGTTGAATGAATGGAGAATCGCCATTAATATTTCCAAGAGCACCGCGATCATCTTCGCGCGTGCTGGACGGCGCTTTATTCAACCCCGACCAGTAACACTCTTCGGGGAACCAATCGAATGGGTCGACAAAACTCGTTATCTGGGGGTAACCCTAGATACACGACTCACCTGGTCGCGTCACATCGATCAGGTGAGGAAGAATACTGCGCAAAGGATGGGTATGCTGGGTCCCCTCCTGAATAAGAAGAGTGATCTCTCTATCAGGAACGGAGTCATGCTATATAATCACCTCATCTGCCCCGTGATGGGTTATGCGTGCCCCGCTTGGAGGTCCGTTGCCCGCTCCCATGTCCGGAGGTTACAGGTGTTGCAATCGAAGTGTCTCCGCCTTGCTGCTGGTGCCCCCTGTTACGTAAGTAACAGGCAGATACACGAGGACCTGGGTGTTCCGCTGTTTGCCGACCACATGAGAGCCCTGACTGCGAGCTTCGACTCAAAGTTAGCTGACGTGGGGAACCCCCTTGTACGGCAACTCGGCAGATACTACGCTGACCGATGGTTGACCCCGTCGCCTTAGGCGTAAGCCAAGGGCGGCAGAAGCCAGCAGGCCATTCAAGGCCATCGCCCGCGATGGCCAAGTCGACCAAAGAAATCGCGTTCTGCGCTGATCAGCCGAGCACATTTCTGCTACCCTGTCTGAGTTTTTCTGTGATTTTCCTCAGTTGTAAGGTAAATGCCAGGGTATACAATGTTAAATCGGGGCACGGGCCGCACTCCCCTCCCCAGGCGCGGCGGCTTCACCTAAGCGCCTGACAAAGTCGGGCTCGGAACCCAGACAGCCAACCAACCAAAGTTTATCCCTCCCATAATCAGTTTACGACACATAGGCACTAGTCTTTGGCAAAACTAGTCAAGGCCCTCAGCCTGAGTTCAAGATCGTTAACTTTAGCGTATTCCCCTGTTAGAGTTAAGGTGTCTGTTTTAGAGCCCAGCGATGCGGTCAAACGCAGGAATGTCTAACAGACAGGGGGACGTCTTCGCCCCCAGTTAACACTTTGGCTTGGCTTGGCTTGGCCCGAAAAGGGCCGTTTTGCTGGCGAGACAGAGATAGCGGGTGCGAGACAGAAAGCTGATCTGATGTGAAGCGGAGAACGGAGCAGGGGAAGAAGTTGTGCTGTATGTGGATGTCCCCACAGGTGGATTAGGAAGCCTATTTGGGGTGTACTGATAACACAATCCAAGCATTATTTGGTAAGGGATTATGAGAATTGTAACAGATGTTGGAGTGAAACTGAGTATTGTGTGAGTTCCTCGAATCGCGATGTGGCCATACTATGAACCCGAAAATAGTGTTTTACCTCCCGAATTAAACAGGAGTTAAGTAAGGAAAGTGTTAGTTGGGATTACATGTAATTAAAGTTTAATCTTGTTATTTTGAAACACACTACTCAGGACAAGACCGCAAACTACCCGACGTTCACAATTACACTGCCAGAGAATAATTCGCATTAACACCCGGCGAAAATGGACTAGGAACAAAATTTCAATACGATACACTTCAATAACGTAGTGTCAAAGAAGATGTTACACGATACCGCTCCTCTATAAGCTGCACAGTGGCAAAGTTGTGTAACTTTGCTTTGGGTAGGTACTACGTTCATGGGTGACATCACCTTTTAATATAGTGCTTATCATTTATGACTGCTAAGCATGTCTCATCAAAATGGTATATGGCCATTAAATAAAGGCTTGAACAATGTAAAGCGTAACACCATTTGACAACATCCACGTCTTTCACCGTAGCTACGCCACAGTAGTTAGAAGCCATCTTGGAGTGTGTTTGGTGGGGTTTGTCAGCTGAGGCTGGAGGAATGAATTTCGGTTGCTTTTCGTAAAATTTATTAATATTTATCGCTTGCAAGGTCGCATTTAAGGTTAGAAGAAGTATTGTTAATATTTTTACGCACAGGGCATGCTTTATGGTTACTGCGTCTAATTTTGAATCTGTATGGAAGTGTCAAGTTTTTGGTTTAGGTGATATGGCTGCGAAAAAGTGCTAGGAAAAAAAAGAGTACCCAAACTCTTCTAGAGGGACTTTTAACCGATGTTCGGGTATTGATTCATGCTGCGTGTTATATGAAGAGCATGTTGTTTCATTTTTATAAGAAAGGCTTTGCATTTTAACTGGAGAAAGAACATGAACTTTAAAGTTCCTGTGTACCAGAGTAGCATTATGAATCCATCCCATATGTTCCCTAAACTGTGTTTTTCTGTATAGCCGTATTCCGTGTTCCCTAGTGATCTGTGTTTGCTGCATAACCATATTCCGTGTTGCGTAAGTCGTGTTGTCTGCATAACCGTATTCCATTGTGCAAGTTCCTGTATCAGTATTGTTTCTTAACCCTGAACTTTTCATGTTATATTTAGGAATCGCAGACCAGTTTCCGCTGTTTACCACATTATCCGAACGAATCTGTCATCATTTGTACACGTATTGAAGAGGAAACATGAACCCCTCTGATCATGGGTAATAAAAATATTGTCATAACAGATATAATTCTTTATTTGTTGGGTGGTGGTGTATATTAATAGTTGGTAGTTAGGGGTTGTTTCTTGTGTCTTTCTGTAAGTTCTACTGAAGTACTTTGAAGTACATGCAAAGTTCATGTATGGGATTTCACATTTCTTTTCTGGAATGCATGGGATTTAAGCTGATGTAATTGTGATTTTTAGTAAGTAATCTGTGTGGTTGGTAGTAAAGTAAATTTGACTCGTACATTATAATGCAACTTTAAGTTCATGTTAACAACTTAACACATTCAAAATATAAACCTTCGTTTTTGAGTTTCTCATATTCAATATATATCTTACATTGAGGTTTTCACGCAGAACATTTTAGCATGTAGATATATTTCATATTTCACAACTAATGGAGAATTTGCAGTAATGTAGAAGTTTTTAAGTGACCCGTGTGACCTGCTTTACATGCAAAATTTCAGGTAGTTCTTATGGTTGCTATACCCATGTTTTCTGTCAGCAGTTAACGTGTACTCTTTTGACATTGTTGTTAGTATAGTTTCAAGGGTTGACATTTGTCTGGGTCAGTGCCGACACACTATAAATCCATCTCATTCTTGTTTTAAGTATGTTATTTAATGACAGCATAAGTTGCTAATATTGAATAGTGTTAGTTGTCGATGAATGAATGAGTATGGAGCATTGGTGGCATACTACTGATAAGGGAAAACTGAAGTACTTGGAGAAAAACTTGTCCCACTACCACTGTATCCACAACTCATCTCTTATGGACTGGCCTGGGTTTGAACCTGGGCCCCCTGAACCATGGCGCAGCCATAAATCTGTCTTAAGATATTTTTCTGATGAGTAATAGAGTGGAGTGTTAGTGTGTTAATGGACATTTTATGATGTACAGCTGGAAACAGTTATTGAAAGAGCAGTTAATTTGTTATGTAGAACATACAGGTTTTTGTCATATATTGAAAATGAATATAAAAATAACCAATTCTTTTGATTCAGTAATGGCATTCTAAATGTGATGTAAATTAGGCATTCAGTACCTACACCTGATCATTTTATTGACATGTTTACAACAGTATATAATGGGCAGATTTATTTTTTTTTCCTTGTACTATTATACAAATACTATGATTTGAGTGTCTGAAATTTGTATTGTAGGACATCTTATAAATAGCTTTGTATTTTATGTTCAGTTTTGGGAAATAAAAAACTTGTACAAAATATCTTTTGGATCCCCATTTGCAATCTGGAAACACAAAAATTAAACTACACAGAATTATAGTTTTGCCCATTGTTTTGTATAGTTGTGAAACTCAGTTACATTAAGGGAAGAACTTAGGCTGAAGGTGTTCGGGCATAAGACATGAGAAGTAACAGAAGAATGGAGAAAATTGTGTAGTGGGGAGCTTTATGATTTGTGCTCCTCACAAATATTCAGGTGATCAAATCTGGGAGAATGAGAGGTGAGGAATGTGGAATATATGGGAGAGCAAAGAAATGAATAGGGAGTTTTGGTAGGGAAGCCAGAAAGAAAGAGCCACTGAGAAGACCTGGGTGTAGGTTCGAGGATGATATTAATTGAATTTAAAGAAGTAGGTCAGGTGGCATGGACTGGATACACGTGGTGCAAGGCAGGGAATATTGGCAGGAAATTGTAAATATGATAGTGAACCTTCTGGTTCCTAGAAATCCATAAACTTTCTCAATTTGCTGAGGAATTTTTTTTTTATATGTAGGAATCTACTGTATGGTGTTATTAGTTATTAGAATGTCATGAAAATAAGAATTATTTGTAATGGGACACACATATAATGAAGGAGTGTCATTCAGTCTTGGACTACTACTGGGGAAATTATTTCATAATTATGTGAGTGTATTTTTAAT
>Ga0268261_10002130_pt1 | contig 14081 bp, 10 predicted proteins | sample TergutNc150P1_FD_190353 | JGI IMG/M metagenome (GOLD analysis project Ga0268261, IMG submission 190353) | Nasutitermes corniger P1 segment gut microbial community from laboratory colony in Florida, USA - Nc150 P1 (SPAdes) (version 2) | ecosystem: Host-associated > Arthropoda: Insects >... | reverse complement strand
CTGATCACTCGTCCAGAGGAGTCCTACCGACTGTGCTGCGTCGTGTGTGATCTAGAAACATCAAGAATGGGTGCTCCATATATATATGACATTAGTAGCCTAAAGGTTAATGATTTAACTCTTATCCTGCTAACGTGGAGAAAGTGGTGAGCTCCTAATAATGCCAGCAAATAGCAGATGGGATTTAATTTGGGCTTTAAAGGGTTAATGAGAGAAGGTTATCATTTGAAATGCGTTTCGTGAAATTGTATTTCAAACTTATTTCAACATAAGAGATAATGAAAAAAATACATGTTTTGCCAATAACATATTTTTTTTTACCAGTGTTCCTGAACATACAAGAACCAGTGTGTTGAATTCTGAATTGTGCTAATATCATGTTAAATTCATTATAAAATTAAGAGAAGAAGATGCATAAATAGATTGCTAGAAGGTGTAAAATTTCTATAGATGACAGTTACTGGGTGGAAAAAATTTGTTGATAACTGCCCCCACCTTCTTGGTAAAAGCAGCTTATCGTGAAGCTGACCAGCGCTGAAGTTGGGAATGTAACTTTACCCTCTGTTCATCCTGTAGGCTGTTGTTTTTAGGTGACAAGTACAGGAGTAGATGCATGTTGCTTGCTTGCTTTTGCTGATCCATGCTTAATATTCCCAGGAGATCAAATATCAGTGTGACAGCATGGTGTGCTAGTATTTATTATCTTTTATTCAAGTAATTAGACATTGTTTCTGTTATGCAAATCTCAGATATAGGCAGGCATATGTTACTTTGAGAATGGAAAAATGTTCCCATGTAAACATTTTATTCTTTATTGATGCTTGTTAATGGATTATGTTCATGCCTTTGTTAGTAGTTTAATGGGATTGTCTTTTCTAGATATTTAATATTGTATTTATCATAAAATTGTATTGAAGGGACTGATATTTTCTGAAGTTTTGTTTTTCACAAGTTAGATAAACTATTGGAAATGTTTTCCTGTTTCACATATATTTTGTGTGATGTGATGTTTCTCATTGTCCTAGAAGGGATGTAAATCATTGCTACTTAGATACTGTAGCCAGACAGAATTTCTTCCATTTTTGTGTTACTGAAGGTGTAATCACATCCACATTACGTGCATGACTGTGTAAAGGTTCTGAGGTCACAGGAGACAACCATGAAGTTCTGATTGGATTTTTGGCAGGGTTAAGGGATATTTCTGTTGTCCAAAGTGCCCAGAAAAGCTCTGTACATAATTTTTGTAATGACTTTAGTATATTCATCAGTAGCCATGCATGTTTGATTTTCTGACTTGTGAACGTGTTGGTGTTTATTCATAGTGCCTGCAGTGAAAACTTGCTGTGATACAAAGCAGTTGAAAACTATGGATCAGAATGTTCTGTTGGCAGCAGCTTTTCTTCAGCGTTGTCCATCATGCTTGCAAAATCTTGTTAAGCATATCTGTGATTTTACGTGTGCTGTTGATCAGAGCAGATTCGTTAATGTGACGGACATTAAGCACAATAATGATACAGGTTAGTAGCTTCTTTACTTATGCGCCCCTTTGTATGCAAACCATGCCATGTAGCATATTCAGGAACACAGACATAAATTTGCAATTTGGATTTCCTGTGGCATGCTCCAAACTGTTCTTTTGAAGTTTCATATTTTGTCTGCAAAGAATGCATTATAAAAACTCCTCAAAGCTTGACAACCATATTATTAATGGTATTTTTATTGACCTGCCAGAAAATATTCAATGACTTCTTGTGAAGCTTTATGTTCCAAGACATTAAAATGTGTGCAATTGACACAGGAGACCTGAGATTTTGTTTTTTGTTTTTGTTTATGGTGTTTCATTAAATCACCCATTATTTGTTCCTCTGTTGTTGTTGTTGTTGTTGTTGTAAATATAATTGTATACCTGTAATTGTGCATTGTGAATCCGAATAGTGTTTATTAAAAATGTTGAGAACTTCTCTGCATATTCTCTCAAACAGATAAGAACTATATCAACGGTATAGAAGTATATATAGGAGATGAATATATGAATGGCACTTATGATTCTTGCAAACAAGTGTCTGTGCCATCAACGAGTCGTCTGGCACTTGATATGATGTGTGGAGAATGGGGAGCAAGTCGATGTTCACCCAAGAAGTAAGTATAACCACCAGAAAGTCCCCCCCCCCCCCCCACCATTTTCTTGTAATGGGTTGTCAGTTTGTAAATTCCATCTGGCTTATTTTTGTACTTCTCTTGATTCTTTAATTGGTGAAGTGTGGAATCCTAATTGTCATGTTGATGCCTTTCAGACATAAATCCCTACTGGTATTACTGTATGTTTTATACATGTGGAATAATACTGCATTCAAGAACTGTCAGCTGGCAACTTTTTTTTTTTTTTTGGGGGGGGGGGGGGGGGCACACATTGGTCATACAGCCATCAATCATTAATACATGTTGAACAACTGTTATGTTGGAATTTTTGTTTGTTGGGTGTATTTATATACCATCAGTAGATTTTAAAGAGCAGTTTGGTATCTTGTGTTAACAAGTTGTGCACGTGATACATATTTCACATGTATGCCAGAATGTCAGGGTTGTAGTTTTGATGTAAAATGCCTACAAGATAAAACATGTTGCCTGCTGTGTATGCTGTCTTTGGAATGACCTTCAGGCATGAACATTCTGTATTGTGACATCTCTCCCTCAAAATCTGGACCAGATGTGTGGTTTTAATTAAAATCCTGTAATAGGGTTGGTCTTCTCACAGTGCTGTTTTTTTTTACATGGATAAAAGAAATAGTTGGATTCTCATAATTCAGTCTACGGCTCCAGAATAGGTTTTTGCAAAGTGTGATTTGCATCTTGCAGTTATGTCCACAGTTCAGAGTGTGGATTTATTCTTGTATTTTGTGGAAATACATATTCATTGTAATTATTTGCTTTAAATTTTAAAGTCTTGTGTTTTGTGTAATACTGACATGGGCATTGTGTAATTGGAATGTTTTTTATTCCAATATATATCCAGCAAGATGCAATTTTACACAGTTTATTTACATCTGGAAACTGCTCTACATGTTTTGGGTGGTACCTCCACCCATCATCAGGAGCGCGTACAACCTACCGCTATCGTGGAGGAGTTGGAATTCCAAGTTCCAGCTCCTCCACGATAGCGGCAGGTAACAGTAACGGTGTGCCAAATACCAGATGCCGGAAATACAGTTGTATGTACTCCTGATGATGGGTGGGGGTACCACCTGAAATGTGTGGAGCATTTTCCAGATAAAAATAAAGTGTGTAAAGTTTCATCTTGTTGCATATATATTGGAATATATTTATGATGCACGGACCCATAAACGTTAAATTTAAATGGAATGTTTTAGTTTATCAGTTTAATGAATACTGAAATCATGCAGCTGGTTTTTTGAAATGGAATGTTTAGTTCTGAAGAATTACTTTTCTTTGTTGAGATTAAACTTGGGAGTGCAGCAGTAATTGGTGCTACAGAATTTATGTCGTTTGGGTGCAGGTATCTGAAATTGTTTATTTGCCATAAATTTTTTATTGTGGATTTTTTAGGAGAATGGGTTTGCTAATTTTACTGCTGTGTCAGATGTACAAAGATGTGTGATCAGTTATAAACAAATGTATATGTACAACTGGATTTTTTCATGTGTGTCAAATTAAGTAGGTCATGTTGATTTAGCATTTAGAAATTATTAAGTTTACATTTTCTGCTTTTGTGTAACTTTTTGTGTAACTGCCCTTCCATAAGGTGAACTTAACAGCCAAACTTGCCTGGTTGAGGTACTACTAGTGTCTTACTCAATTTTTTGGGTCCAGTTTTAATATCTATATATTCCAGTTGCGGTGTATGGTAATGAGGGCTAGAGGTGGTCAGAATTTGCTCCTTTTTTTACTCGCTAAGAGTCTTCCTTTTACATGCAGTACAACAGTGTGTTGTGTAATCAGTTTGTTATGGATGCAGATTATATGGTACCTGGTATCATGCAAGTAATTATTTGTGTGCAACTTGTCATTCATCTGTCCTTGTGCAGTGGGAGTTCCGTTTTGTAATTCAACATTCGGGCCTGACAATTTTGTTAGTAGGGTTTAAGCTTTATATTTGCCATGACAATTTTGTCATGCAGATTATATTCATTTTTGGTCCTGTGTGTCACAGTTCAGCCACTTTCAGTAGTAGACATACATTTTGCTGTATTTTATGGTACTGAAATGAATAGCAACTGATTTAAGTTTTTCCAAGGAATTGCAAATGGTAGCTACATGTATTGTTGAGTGACAGGAAAAGAAGCATTCAAAATGCGTTCTGAATCCTAATCACAACGTGTTACCATTTGATCATTTCACTTGGTTTCTTTGACACATCTCCTCCAAATGACAAAACTCACGTTTTATAGCAAGTATGTTTACTTTGTCTTGAGGGACACAACAATACATCTTTGAAACAGAATCCTGAATTGTATTGATGAAGATTTTGGCCACGTTTTTCATTTCGTTTAATGGCAGGCAGCATCTTGCATAAATTTAAATTTGCTGTTCAGACCAACAGCTTTTAGACTGTTGAATTGCAGTTAATAATAGGCATTTATTTGCCATATTTGACGAAGATGCTGGAAATTGTTTCCTTTGTTTCACAGGCATGTCATTTGTAACAAAGATCATGTTTATTGAATGTCGAAGTTTTGTTGTTGAAATTGAGAACGCTACAGTCTGAATGCTTTCTGTTGGATTATCTTCATTGTGAGGATTATTGCTGTATAATTTATCTTAGATGTGCCTCATTAATAAAAATTGATCACACGTGTTCACATCAAAGAAATGTATGGCCACAATTTCCTGCTTATTATTTTGTCACAAAAAACTTCTGTAAAAATACGTAGAATTTAATTGATACAATTCTGTTATAGCATAAATAGTGTTAGATTGTGTATGGCATATTGGTGTGAATTTATGGTCTCTGAAGAAATGCACCTAAATAATCCTAGTGCAGTTTTTTACATTTAGTTCATATTCACGTATAGCATATCAAGTAATAATGCTCGCCTTGAAGACCATCTGCAGTTAAGCATTAATATTGATATGGTATGCTGTGATGTGATTTTTAATTACGTAGTACATTGTGCTTTGATTGTATGATATTTTATTCAGTTAAAATTTCGCATGTGATACATAACAAATACATGATAAAATGGTGTGAACTGTTACGCTCTATTGCTAAACAAATTTCAGTCTTACTTTATGGTCTGTGTGGTAGAGTTTGTGAACCACAGTTAGCTTATATGCATGGAATTCAAGCAGTTTTGTTGTAATTTGTGGTGATGATGTAGACATATTGACTTGCCGTGCAAGTTTTATGAACAGTTTTTTGGAGATAATGAGGAAATATTCCTCCAAATTATTTGTAGGTTTCATGTTTTAATTGAGTTATGTATGTAACCCCACACTGATTGAGGCCAATCTAATATTTTTCCCTGCCTTGTGCTTTTTAATTTTGATAAGCTTTGTGTTCTGCCTGTTTCCTCCTCCTGATATTTCTTACCTCATAGATTGTTTTTTTTTTTCCCCCTTTAGGTGGTTCACATATATGGGAGAAGCTGAGGGCAATCCATTTGTCCCTTTCCAGATTACTTACATTGAGACAAATAAAACAATAGATAAATATGTGCCACTGAACCCATCAATAACACCTTGCAGCAAAGGAATAAGTGTAAGTGCTAAAGTTATTTATTTTGACTGTTTAAAGTATTTAAACCAGCCCCATCAAATTTCTGTAAACATAGGCTCCAAGCAGCTGGAATTGAACTGACCACTTATCTTCATCGATAGCTGTGGTTAAGCTTCCTTGGAGCTTCTTACCTCCATTTCTTGTTTGTATTCTTGGTTAGAGTGCTTATGCAAAGGGGTGCCACAACATAAAATTAGGAATACAGGTGGTGACGAGTTTGGAATTATACAAGTATGATTTTTATTCAGTGGCTACAAGACACTGTATATTTTCACAGAAATATTATGGCATATCAACAGAAGATATCCTTCAGTAGTCAGTTACTTGTTTCAAAGTGTGGTGCATAATAAAATGTAGTGGGTTTAGATTTAGTAACAGTTCCTATAGCACAGTGACAAAGAAGTGTTTGGCATATGCGTCTGTCAGTGTGTTTCTCATGACTCATCATAATGGGAGCCCCTGCAACACTTTCTGTTCTTAGGACTGTGTTCTTGTGCTTGAGAACAGTACTTCAGAAAAACAATAGGCACCACGCAACCTGTCGCACGGGATTTGTTGTGTCCTGCCTTAATGTAAAATTTACTCTTTTAAGGAAATATATTTTGCGGAATTTAAAGTAACCGTGTAACTTCTTCGGACAAATAAAATAAAACAGCTGTGTAATACCAGTAGATCTGGAGGTCTAGAAATGTATACAGTAGGAAAGTACGCTTTGTGAATTGTGCTGAGAAGTCAGTATTTGTGATTGTGTCCTTTAAAATGATAGTGGCACGCAAATGTACGGTGGTATCTAAAAGACATGTTTCCCTGATGTAGTATGATGTGTAGTATTAGTTTAGGTGGGGAAAAAAGTGCGTTGAGTGCGACATAGTTTCTTCAGAAGTATATTACTTAGATAATTGTATGCATTTTCTGATTAGGTACAGATATCAGACCAGTTGACTTTGCCAAATTTGTTACAAACACATTCCAATTTAAAAAGCCCTGTTGTTGGAATGGGAGACCAACATGGCAGATTTTTGGCATGTGAACAACTTGTGCTACTCACTATGCAATGGGATTTTTATATTTTATATATTGAGGTCATAGAAAAGTACACAAGATAAATTTTGTAAAGTCAGAAGTATTGATATTCAGATTGATTTTTTTATAATTTTTCTGCACTAGATTTTGTATTTGTATTTTGAGTGACACTGTACAAGCATGTATACTGGCAGTGGAGTTGTTTTTGCAACTTGCAAGGATTCAATGTAAATTTGCGTGTTTCATTCTGTGTGTTTGTGATAAATTTTGTAGACCATTTTCATGAAGTCCAGTGTACTATGATGATAGTGTTGTTGTCTGCTGATGCAAGTTCTTGATTACAGTATCTCTGTCAAGTCATAGACATATGAGCAATTGTCACTTGTTGCTGCACTGAGAATAATGCTGAGATGGCCATTGCTGCCATTTGATTCCAATTCATGTTTATGTACAGTCACTTGAGTTCAAAGTATTGATCAGCTCAGACAATGTATAATAACCAGCTGTGGACTAGGACCTTGTTCCTGTCAAGAGTTGGCATTCTTTGTGTAATCAATGGTCCATCTGCCTCTTACCTAATATGTTCTGGGAATTCTTCCCTCAGGAGTAGAGTACTGGAGCATGAAGATGTCTTCTCCTTTTATCCCTAGTATAAGATCTGAATGTGTGGAGCTTCACCTCCACACCTTTAGTATGCCTTTGTGACTTGGTAAGGACAGATACTAAAATTGAATGTCATTGTTAGCTAAATAGGGTCTGAGTAATTGGTATGTGGGTGTTCCTGTGTTTGAAGAGATGTTGAACGTTGGTTTACTGTGCATTTGCCCTTGAACTCCACTAGTTTTTCAATATGTTTGCTACCATTCTTGATTACTGGTTAATGTTACTCATAAATCTTTTAAACATTCCAGGAAGGGTATACATGTTGGATAAAAAAAAATGGGGTTTTATGGTGTTAATTTGATATTTTCTTCAAACTTGATACAGACCTTCACTTGCTATATTGTCTTAAATACTTTTGAATTCGTGTCATTGTATACAAGTGGCAAAAGCAAAAGTCTTTCATGTAAGAATTGTAACCACTAGTGAAATGAATATTTTAATGTCCAAATTTTCATTCATTATTTTTGAGGCTGCGTTCATCAGAGGATTTTATGAATATGCATGTATGAAATGTGTATTTGTTATACATTCTTCACCTACCTTTTTTATGCATTGTTGGATGACCTGGGTGGGGCATTCGTAATTTAACGGAATATTTCAAGTTTTACAGCCGTTTTCAGAAGTGAGTCATTGAGTAAAGGGCAGATATAATTGCTGGGCAGTAACAGTCTTTCACCTTGAATTATGAGTGCTGTGGGCAAGGTTATTTATTGCTTTTTTTGTGCAGGAACACATTTCATTCTAGGATATCTCCATTATATAATACATGATGCATCCAGTAGCATTAGCATGTGAGCCCTCAAGAATGCAGAACAAACTACATGTCTCATGGAGTGTTACTTAGGATGGTGCCACATGTTCATAGTGATATTTTGTACAGTATTTGTTTTCCTGTGCTAGGTGGCCATGCCCGTTTTGCAGTTCGTAGATCATCACTGCTGTAATCTTAATGGAAGCCATCCCATTGTGTTTATTAACAAACAGACCACACTTATTCATTCTGACTCAGCACAGGTTTATTTTAATGCATTTGGTTACCTTGACATATATGCATGTCAGGGTAACCAGTTTCATTAAAATAAACCATGTTGTGTTACGCTGAATAAGCATGGTTTGTTTAATAATGAACAAACACGAATGGCTTCCAAAAAGGATTGATATTACCAGTTAATATTGGTCTATCAGTTGGTACAAGAATCTAAAAAGGAAGATGCTAAAATGAAATTCTAGCATTCATATCAAGGTAACGAATTGAATGAAATAAACCTGTGTTTTGTTGGACTGCATAAGTGTGGTTTGTACATTCCTACTTTTGAACATTTCACCCAGTAAAATCTTTGTTTTAAATTATCAGAGTTTTTGTTAATTTATTGGCATATGAATATTAGTGTGGTAGTCCTGATGGTATTATCGTTTCAGTCTATGATTGTGCATTGGCTATGTGCAGATTTCACTGTTGCCATAACATCAGTAGCATCATAACCTTAAAATGACAGGTTTGGTACTTAAATTTCAGTGCATGGTTTATGGAGAACATATTATTTGAACAGAAAAAATGTAATTATGAAATAAACAGCATTTTGTGGAAAATACAACAGGGATTATTTGCAAATGTCGGTCATTTAAAGGTTAAGGGTGCTATTAGCATGCATTTTGAATCTTCAGGATGAAGCTGTCGTTTGCAGTAAATTGGGTCCGGCAGTCAGCCACATCATATGGAAATGAGGCTGTTTGCCTTGTATGTCATTCAGTCACGATGAAAGCTTCAGATTTGATAAAGGTTGTCTGTTGACTGTGTTCTTCCTCCAGCCTGATGTGCCTGCCTGCAGTTGTGTGGACTGTGAATCAAGTTGCCCTTCTCCGCCACCGGAGCCTGAACCACCAAAGCCATTCACCATACTTGGTTTAGATGGTGTTGCAGTTGTTATGGGCATAATTTGGGCTGTGGGATCACTGGTGTTCCTCACAGTGGTGTTCTGTTGCAATAATGCTATAGGTAATGTTCAGTTTTCTTGGTCTGGCTTTAAAAAAGTGTCCTTTCATTTATGTTAGTGTAGTGTTTTGAGCATGAAGCATTTGTTGTATATACAGGAACATTTTTATGAAAATGTAGTACTGTAATTAGCTGTACTTTTACTGCTAAGTGTGCAGTTTTATGTTTTAGTTTGGATTGTTTTGATTTTGAAAAGAGGGGAGCTATGTTACAAATAATTTCTTGTGTAGGAATACTGTGCTAAAACAGGCATGCCAAGTGTCTGCCATGAACATGCATGGCAGAAGAGTCAGTATGGTGGAAGCAACTGAGATAGCAATATAAGTCACTTGAAGAGCTCATCTGTTGTGTCTGCCCTTTAGCCCCTCTCTCATAACACTCTATCTGAATGTCTAATGTCAGGCTGCCTGCACATAGGCAGCAGCAGGTTCGTGTTAGCATTTCACAAGTTCAACATACCTGCCCTAGAGCCAGGTATTCAAATATATATTGTTGGCTGCATAGATATTCACTTTCTTGATGTTTTCCAATACAGCATGTATATAGATTTACATCTCTGTGTGCACAGTTCAATTCATGCATATATTTTATGTTTTTATAGCATTGTGTATATCTTTCATTAACCAGACAGTTTCTTTTATGTGAATGCTGTTGATGTAGAAAGCTTGTTGAAGTATAAATTTTACTCCGTCCATTATTTTTCTTTTATCTTGACGAGCCCGTGTGGACCGGGATAGCTCAGTTGGTATAGCAACTTGCTACGGGCTGGATGGTCCAGGGATTGCATCCCGGTTGGGGTGAGATTTTCCACACCATCCAGACCGGCCCTGGGGCCTACACAGCCTCCTATACAATGGGTACCTGGTCTTTCCCGCGGGTAAAGCGGCCAGGGCGTGGCATTAACCACCCACCCCCATCTGGCGCTGAGGTTAAGGAAAGAGTAGAGCTATACCTCTACTCCCCCTCTGGGCCTTTGTGGCCTGTTCTAGTGTGACTTTACCTTTACCATTTCCTTTACCTTGATGAGCCTAGAGTTATCAGTTTAATTTTTTCCTTTCTGAAAGAGCAACTTTGTTACCTATTATAGAATTTTGATGTTATTTTTCAAGGTAATCTGTACAGCTGAAGACAGTTGTTGATGAGCCTGCGTGATTCGGTGAACATTAACATTTGAATGGCCTCTTGTGCAATGGCAGAGTCATTTTAATTGGCTGTATTACAGAAAAATGTAATTCCCTGGAACTTCCCCATGTACTTTTCTAAGGTGTTCATTCTGTGGGGTGTCCAGCTGATTGTGGAATCTGGTCATGAAATATACAGAATTACACATGGAATCTACATTAATAATTTTCATTATATTATGTAACTTACTACATGTTAGAGCAGGCATTGGAAATGATCTTCACCTCTCATACGTCCTTGACATGTTGCAGATGAATTATTAAAAACTTAAGTTTTTGTCTAAAAATGGAGGTACTTTGTGTCTGATGATTTCTTTAAGTTTGTCTCTTGTGTGTAGATTATCTGCAGACTGCCATCTTATTTTGAGTATTTGTGTGACTGGTTAAGTGATCAAATCTTTAACATAAGTCTGCAGTGGCTTGACTTCACCACTACACACTGTTTCTCAGTACCAGTTACAAAATCTTACTGTCTTAACCAATACTGAATTTTTGCACAACTACAAATTTGTTTGACATCAAACATAGCAAGTTTGTGGCTGTGTAACACATTACTTTGATACATTGTTACCTGGGATATGCATCTTAAAGGTTATTGTGGACATGTTTCTGACAGCATTCCAGTGTCATCTAATGTTTCTTTTGAAAGCACATGTAGTGATTGTTCACACTACTTTGATGGGAATCTGCTGTTTGGAAATTATCAGTTGATATATGGCTGATCTGCTTGAACAGGAAACTGACTCATAAGTTTGCGATGACATGTTTCTATAGGTTTTTTTTATTCATGTACAGATTTCCACAGTAAAAATGCTTGGTATTACACTGTACTGCATATTCATGAATAACAGCATTAATTTATGTCACAACAAAAAACCTTGATATACTTATATTTGTGAACCACAAATAATTTTCCCCAGTTAACACACAGCATATGAAACTGAAATGTGTGACAGACTTTGGATGATGCACTTTAACAATTTTTACTGAGATAAAACTGCCATTTGCTTGGGTTCCACATTAAAATAAACTTCTATATTAGTCATATGGAGATTATGTGTATTTGTAAAGTAGATAGTTACCGTAGACATTTTTGACATGCGGAAGCTACGATGCCATGTCATATGCACGCTGCGTAGAACAGCCTGTGAGGCTTTAGCACAAATGGTTCTTGTGGGGTCAAGTATTAACTGCCATAATTCTTGTATGTTTTTGTATTACAGCATTTACTGTTTGTTACAAAGGGTTGTGTAGTTCACACATCATAATTGCTTGTTTAACTTAGATGTATCACGTGTTGGCCAGCGTGCACATCTTTTTTGTCATAAGTCGAAGTAGGTTTGGGTTTCAGATTTATCTATTGCAGGTTTTAGTAGGACAGAACTAAATTCTGTTCATCATTGGATTTTGTATATGAAGGACTAAGGAATCTTAAGAATCTTAAAATATAATATTAATGATATTGAATTGGATGTTTAAGAAGTTAGGTATGAGAGTGGGAAATAAATTTGACTTAACTAGTGTCCGCTGATTGAATGGGAATTTGTAGACACAATAATGATCTTAGCCTCTGTGGAAGTAAGGAGTTTATTCACCTGCTGAGTAACTGAACATTTCAGTGATTCCTAACCCTTTGAATTTAGTGTTGATATGTATTCGTTTTTTTATTGGATGTTTTAATTTCATTTTATTCTACTAAATAAAAAAGGTATGCTATGTTAACATTTTGAGCAGTTTGATGGATTGTTGAGTTATTGAAGTCCGCTCTAAATGATTCACAATTATTGCATTCAGAATTGACGGTGTTATGTAACACCACTTGGCCATGCGCCCTGCTTGACATGCATCATGCTTTCAAGTATGGTTTGTAAATGAAAGAATTAAATTTTCTTCATTTATTTAGAGTTGTTGTCAAGGGTGGAAATGTATACCAAACCCTCCAGGTGTAATTTACACCATTGGATGAATAATGCCACAGATGCAATCATGTCTGTATAAAAGTAGTATTCAGAAGGGTGAGAATGGCCTGGTTGCAAAAAAAAATAAAAAAAGAATAAGTTAACCACATTTAATGCTTGAAGTTATTCTGCTGGTGTAACTTCCCCTTATATGGTGTGGACATGACATATAATATGGCACTTGATATAAATTGTAATTCCCTCCACCTTCTTTTCCTCTTGGGTATAGGTTTAGTAATTTTATACCTAGTGTACAAGACAGTACTGGGTAAAGAAGTACACAATAAACAGACACTTTGATTACAGTGTGCTCTGGTGAGATGTAAAAGTGTTTTGGAATACTGCATGCTGTATGAAAGGTATGTGGGATTTCAGTTAATGGACTCAATGGGTTTGACCTTGGTACTGCTTGAGGTGAATAATTCCTTTAGATTGGTCATGAGCGCGTGTATATAACCATATGGCCATCAATTAGTTACCCACTGTATTGCTCAAGATAGGTCCCCTTCAGGCATATCTTTAGTGTAATTGAATAAGATTGGTCAGGCGGGGATAGTGTGTGGGTTGTAAGGTCAAAAGTCTGCTGTTTTTAACAGTTATCTTTTAAAAAGAATGAACCACTTTCGTTATGTTTAGGTATCTTGATGTGACAGCAGCAACACAGTAACTCCTGCATTTGCATTACATGTTGTACTGATTATATTACTGTGTGTCATTTTCACATATTGCTAGATTGCTACAAAACACATTTTGAGACAGTGTACCTTGATAAAATTCATTAAATTTTTAGGAATTTTGTTTCTGGCTGACATATATGCTGTATATGTGCCGTAAACCCATGATAAGTAGGAACAAGTATTGTGTTGGTTGTCTCTGCATACAGTATTAAGTAGTGCATTATTGTGCTAAGATGTCTTTGCATGTATTCTCATATGCATATATTTAAAACCTGAATGTCTTAATGCTGCTGGTAATAGTTGTTTTTAATTGGGGCCATTGCATATAAATGTTGCATATTTTTTCCTGTTATGTTTCCAGTAAGATATAATAAGGGATGTTAATTTTTTTCCCCCCCAGTCAGGTGTAATAAGGATTTTGAAGTTTCCTTAATATTACCAACATATCCAAAAGTAGTGCAATATTTGAACTCAGGGTTGAAACATATGGGGCCACAGCAGATAGTGTGACTTTTGGCCTGTTTTCTGATTCACAAATTGAAGGTGTGAGTGCTGTCTGTACTGACAGAAAAAAACACAGCTCATATCTGTATTAGGGTGGGTACACACTTGTAACGTTACTGCGTATCGTAACGCCGTGTCGTGACAGGTGGGTACACACTTGTAACGTTACTGCGTATCGTAACGCCGTGTCGTGACAGTGTAGACGGGACTCCTGACTGCGTAACTTATCAAAAGTTGGATACGCAGTAACGTTACGGGCTTGTTCGGTGTGCGGTCAGTATTTGGCCGTCGCATCAAAGGGATGATACGGTTACGGCTGGAGCAGGCGTGGACGTGCAATGTGGCACA
>Ga0268261_10002129_pt1 | contig 14084 bp, 8 predicted proteins | sample TergutNc150P1_FD_190353 | JGI IMG/M metagenome (GOLD analysis project Ga0268261, IMG submission 190353) | Nasutitermes corniger P1 segment gut microbial community from laboratory colony in Florida, USA - Nc150 P1 (SPAdes) (version 2) | ecosystem: Host-associated > Arthropoda: Insects > Digestive... | reverse complement strand
TTGTAGTGAATCTATCGAATGTTTTCCTGGTACCGCTTCCAAATTTTTCCTTAAGCTTCTCGTTACTATTCCAGTGGCTCCAATTATAACTGGTATAATTGTACATTTCAGGTTCCACATTCGTTGTATCTCTATACATAAACTCTTGTATTTTAACTTATTTTCCGCTTCCTTTTGCATAACATTTCTGTCTGCGGGTATTGCCACATCTATCAGTGTGCATGTTTTCTCTTTTTTGTTTTTAATTATTATATCTGGCTTATTTGCTGTAACTTCTCTGTGTGTACTGCTTGATTCCACAACACTGTGACATCTCCCTCTTCATACACTGGTTTGGGCATGTGTGTGTGTACCATTTGTCTGCGGTTTCAATGCCTAAGGTTTTGCATATTGAATAGTGCAAATGTGTACAAACTTTATCGTGCCTCATTAAATATTCGTTCTTTGCTGAAATGGGGCATTATTATTACCATCATCATCATCATCCCTGTTGTAATTATATCTGTTACCCCCAGTTATTCCCTAAAACGGTAATTACGCTTATAATCCGACTTCCCGTGTCCCACGACCGCTACTCTTCCAGTTTGTTCTTTCACCAACATATAACATTCGGATCCATACCAAAAGTACAGACATGGTCAGAGAGCTCCAGAATTTTATCAAGGCTTACTTTTGTCACTTCGTTAGCCATACGCGTCTTATACAGTTACGTTCATCTTATACGTGTATTGATATTAAGTGGGCAGCGTATGTCTTTAGGAAGCTGATAGCCATCCACTACGTTATTAAATGGTTTCGTGACTCCCAACACAATAGCAATAAGTGTCTAAAAATTATTCTCGTAACATCGTTATGTTACCTATTATTTTTACGTTACTAATATGTCTGAGTCTCCGTCTATACAGCGCACATGGTAAAGTGACTTGACTGATAAATGGGAAAGTATTTTGAAACAAGCGACCCCAACTTAAAACATTATCCCGACATTTGCCCGGAGGGAGTAAGGAAAAGAAGGCAATGTACCAATTACGTAACATTGACGCGCGTTCGCGTAACCATTGTTGCCAAGGAAGAGCAATAGGTATTAAATATTCTGAGTGTGTGCTTATGGCCTAGTTATCTGGCATGCAAAGCGCATGAGCCGTATTATATTGTCATCTGTGGCCTATCTCGCTTTACCATATTTTTCACATTATCTCACAAACAGCATGATTTTCGGAAAAAATCTAACATAAAATGTGGGTTTCGGTTGTCTCAATAACTTTTGACTGAAACATTTCTCATTCTCACAAAAATTCAATAAGAATACAATCATAAATGTACACAGGTCTTCATGTAAATTACCCATTATCCTTGTCAAAATTTAATAAAACTTGAGTTTTCTGTAGATTTTCGATCAATCCTCAAATGTCAAATATTAAAAAAATCCATCCGGTAAGGGCCGAGTTCTTCCATGCGGACAGACAGACATGATGAGGCTAATAGTCGCTTTTAACTATTTTGTGAACGCTCCTGAAAGCTACTAAAAACGTTAGTTAGAGAAGCACGAATCCCGGCATTAAGGTGACATCGGCCTGCTGCTTACCCCGTTACGCAGAGTATCAGCATCGCTCGGCAATTTTCTCTAAAAAGGGGCTGACAATGCGGCTTTTGAACCAGCAACGCAGGACTCTTTTTTAACGGAGACAACTTGATCTGACGTTGTTTGTAAAAATAAGCTACTTGTTTTAGATATGACATAGCTTCTTAAACTTTGCACTGTTTAAATGGGAAGTGAGTAAATTTCTTCGATGTCGCCAAAGTGAGGTGAACCAGCGACACATTACTTATCCAGTAGTTATAACCGATTAAAACCAGAAGAAAAATTTGTACCTCCATACGAATTTCACGCATATTCGTGCCAGCTTGCCCAAGCAGTAACACATCAGACTTGCAGGTTACCAGTTCGAATTTCGGCGGGGACACGGACTATGCTCAATGGGGTCTTCCGTAGTTTCAATGAGTCCTCCAGGCAAATGTTGGGACAGAATCTCAAGGCCAGACCGTTTTTCTTAGACACCGTCTCCAAATTCATTACGCACTACCCACATTCCATTCAGCACTGTATATTCTGGGCTATTGATGGCATTAATAAATAGGTCACAAACAAATAAATACTTAGAACTATCATGACACGTCGTGATGGAGGCCTAAATCATGTTGCACAACAATTAACCTTTTAAAGCCTCTGACTTAATATACGAAAATGACCAATAAGATGCAACTGTGTAGGACAATTTATTATTCCTTGGCTGCTCTACATGTTTCCAGCGATATTTTCGCTCATCATCAGGAGCATGTAAACTGTATTACAGCTTCTGATATTACACACGTATGTCGCTGCCGGCTGGTATCATGATAACAGCAGGCAGCGACATAGTGTGTAATACCAGAACCTGTAATACAGTTTACATGCTCCTGATGATGAGCGAAAACATCGCTCGAAACATGTAGAGCAGCCAAGGAATAATAAATTACACTGATACACAAAATTTCACTTTTTGCGATTTGAAGAAACAAAATGTGCCAATTCTTATGTAAATTGAGGTGCTGAACACGAAAATCACAATAAAAATCCTTCATTAGCTACGGTTTTCGAGCTATCGTCTCTTACCTGCACTACGTCATAAGTCGAAATTTGCCTATACCTCTAGCGCAATCGGGCCTTCTTCGCCTGCAGACTGAACGTCGAATTTGGAGAATCACGCATCAAGGTCCAGCAATAACGAACAAGCATTGATGGGCTCCATTTCCCTTTGTATCTGCCCTCCATTGCTGCAATGCCCTGGTGGAAACGTTCACCATGCTCGTCACTCACAGAACCACAGTTCTCCGGAAAGAAGTCCAGATGAGAACTCAGAAAGTGGATTTTCACGGACATATTGCACCCCAGTTTTTGATATGAGGATAGAAGTTCTTCCACAAGATCCTTGTAGTTATCTGCTCTTCTATTTCCTAGGAAGCCTGTAACCACCTCTCGGAAGGCATGCCATGCTCTCTGCTCATCACCCGTAATGATGCGTTCAAATACCTCATCACGAAGAAGTGAGCGAATGTCTGGACAGGTGAAAACACCCTCTCGTATCTTGGCATCACTAAGCAGGGGGAATTTCTGTCGCAGGTACAGAAATGCTGTATCATTACGATCCATAGACTTAAAAATAATTCATGAGGCCTAGTTTGATATGAAGAGGTGGTAACAAAATCCTCGATGACTCAACCAGTGAATGATGCTTTACATTTTTGTGTCCTGGCTCGAAAGTCTTTCTGGCAGGCCACAGTCTTTGGCATAGTGATGTGTTTTGTCTCTGCTGTCCCACTCACACAGGAAACAAGGCAATTTCGTGTACCCGAGCTGCAGCCCAAGCAAAAATGCAATGACTTTCAGGTCCGCACAAATGTTCCACTTGTATGTGTCATACTTTATGTATTGCAGTAACTGCTTCATGCTATCATCACTTTCTTTAAGTCCAAATGCATGTGCAACAGGAATGGAAGGTAACACATTCCCATTGTTCAGAAGAACAGCTTTAACCCTTTAAACGCCAAGTTAAATCCCATCTGCCATCTGCTGGCATTATTAGGAGCTCACCATATTCTCCACGTTAGCAGGATAAGGGTTAACACTGACTTTGGAGGAATCTATGAATAACCTCCATTCATTTGAGCAGTGGCTCATGTCTAATGCTTTGGACAAGCCATCCACATCTTTGCATACCACTAGAGTGCCCTCCATGGTTAAGAATTCTTCCAGATTTTTTTTTGGCGATAACGATGCAGAGTTATTTTCACGCCGTCATCCAGATATTTCCATTGTTTCATTCTGGATGCTAGCATTTCGGCCTTTACCTTTGGCAGCTCCAAATCGCGTACTAGATCATTCAGTTCGTTTTGTGTAAGTTTGTGAGGTGACTCAGATGCTGGACCTTGGAAGTCTGGATCTGTAGGTTCTTCTTCATGAGGTCCTGTTTTCTGCGTGTCTTCCTCTTTCATCTCCGAGCGAGACATCCTGTCCTACACCTGCGCTTCTACGAACTGAACGTGAGGCACTGTCTGGCGGCTGATGCAATGACCTTATGTGACATTACTCTAGTCACAGTATTAGTCACCCGTGATTAATGACCTTATCATGTACACTAGTCATAGCGTTAGTCACCCGTGATTGTCATTTATGACTCAAACCCTAATTTGAAATCGGAACGCACTGTACATGAACGCAGCCTCCTGTATCTTCGAAACAAGAGCTAAACAACAATTCTTAATATCATATTCATGTTCAGGACCCACGAAATAGCCATAAAAGACTTATTTCGTCAATTCTAGTTTTTGACTGTAGATCAGTGTTATCCTACACAGTTGAATCTTGTTGGCCATTTTCGTATATTATATCATGATGCCCGAAAACATGAATATCAAGCCTCTGACTTACTTTATGTACCACCAGGTTTAATATTCAGAAATTCTGTGTTCAACCCACAGTGCATTTATGTGTTCTGAGTTAATCTAAAAACCAACAGCGATTATTTCTCGTTACACCATTAATTTATCGGTTTTTATAACCGAGGTAGAGGGTGTTTACTGAGCGGTACGAGCTGGGACTTTAAAAGAGACGAATACAGTTTCGTTCTTAAAGGGTTAGAATTAATTTGTATTCAACACAATTACAGGTATAACCTCAGTAATTACGGCACGCACAGGACTTAAAATACCACTCTCAAATAAGATATAATGTTTATGTACATCGTTGTTACACTACAGTAAAATTCAAATAATGTAGTAAAGTGAAATGTCGATTCTCCAAGTATCGACCGTTCGAGGGTCCGTTTTGTTCACAAGAATGCCTTTGCGTCGTAAATGAGACGGAAGGATTTGATTTGTTTAAAACGTAACGTAACAGTTTATACTCTGTTCTTATTCAACTGTTGCACTAATGTATACATTGATATTGCAACACAACTCACATATATAGTGTATATTAATACAATGTCTGTACTATTCTATATACGTAATCGTATGTTCTAAATTATCATTAAACGTGTAGTCACAGCTGTAATGTATGGAAAGTAACTAATTAACATTTGGTTAGCGTTGGTAGGACTTGAAATGAATTTTGATAATTTTATAAGTGTATCTTGAATTTCGTGTTGGCATATTGGAAATTTTAAGTTTGCATTTAGATATGAAAACGGTTGAGCAAGTTGCACGCATTAACAACAGGAAGTCTGTGTTTGCAGAATTCCTTAGTAACAGCACATTCCTTTAGGCCTACATATGCTGTTACTAAATGAACTCTATGAACGGTAAGCACCGAGTTATGAGTTTTATGAACTGGTGTACCGGCCTGTATGACTGACAGGCAGTATCTTTGTGATCAAACTTTCAACGAGACCGGACGCAAAGAACACAGTGCTAAAGGCAAGGCTTCAAAATGGGTCTTATCCCTCAGATATTTCTGTTCATACCAGGTGAGCGGTGCACAGTTCATCCGCAATTCAAGAAAAAAGGAAAATGATTGAAAAGTATTTTATTGGTTTATTTTGTATTTTCAAAATTTCTGTAGATGAGAAAATTGAAACCGCACAGATGATCTGCCGCCATATTGCTAGCTTAAAATCTGATAGAAGACATTTAGGTTGTGTGGATATAAGTTATAGTGTAGACTTGTTGAAAATACACATATTTTACTAGAAAGATGTAACTCGTATTCTGTCCGTGTTCTGCTGGGACGTAAGCTGTGATGAAGAAATAACATAATCCCAAGTATTCCCCTGAATTAATTGTTTAATGAGTTGGTATAGCGGTTCGTGTCCGCTCAACTAAAGTGCTACGTGGCCACGGTAGAGAGATTATTACACCCACAGCCACCACGAATTACGATCATAGATAGAAACGGCAGTAGTGGTCAGTAGTCTGCCGAAATTACAAATACTGACCTGGTGGCAGCGAAATTTGAGATAGAGGAAGCTAGACGAGAATAAGTAGGAACATAGCTACCTCACATCATGTAGTACCTGTCCGGATAGGAAATAGTGGAAGTCAACCGTTTTCCGGGAAGTACTACAAATTAGTGGCATCGGTGGGTTCACAACCCCCGTGTCACTACAAATTGGTGGCAGCGGTGGGATACGAATTAAAACCGTTGACATACGTACAAAAATGAAGGGATTTAAATTCGAAGACTGAGCCTACATGTTAATACAGAACGTTTGGCGGTATAGGCAACGCCCAGTATGTGTGAAATTTTGTTGCATTGCAAATGTGTATCTTGAGCCAGAAACAGTAGCGTGTAAGCTGAATTACACTCAGAATATGTGATCACAGGTAGTTGCTTGTGTATTTTTTTCATTCACGCTGCAATCGTGACACTATGTATGTAGAAATGGTAACATTCATTTTTAAAAGCCCTCGCATAGAAGATTCAGAAATGTTTTGGAAGTTCGTGTGTGATTTCCAAATACGGGGTTTCTATACATAGCTGTTAGAGTTGTTGAAACAGCTGTCATTGGAAGATACTAGTGCCTGTTAGAAGGGAAGGTAGAGAATTTTTCATTGACTCCCACACAGGTTTGTGATTATCTTTCAGTACTCACTGTCTTTGATCCTTGAACACCGACTACAACAGTTCAGGATGCTTGACGAATTTGTGCATTCGTTCAGGATCAGTTGTATTTAGCGACTGATACTAGAAAGTGAATCGCGCTATTCCTTATGTAGTTACTAGAAGAGAAATCTAGACATGAAAGGGGTGCAGACTTCATTACTTTGCGATGGCCAAATTTATATTAAGGAATTATGTTTAGTGTGTGCAATTAAAATTCTACTGAAGGACAAAATATAGACATTATTACCCGTTGTGCGAGTGCTGGAGAGGAGGGAGACACGGCCTGATCATTCGTTTCCGACCTCCCATAATTTTCTCGGGAGATGATTGTGTTGCGTTTCGATATTTAGATTAGTGTGAAATTATACTGATATTTGGTGCAGACGTAAACATTATAAATTAGGAAGGTGGATAGTTTTAATTAAAGGAACAGATGTGTTGCAATCCTAAGTTTTCGGAGAAAACAGTTGGGAAAACTCCTCCTCCTCTTAGCCTTCTATGGTGGAATCTTTTCAGATACAGTATGTGTATCGGTGCACCACGTGTGTCAATTTGCCCCAGGAAAGGGATACGCGAAATTGACCTTTTAAGGCCTATTGCTTAGTGCACCAACGGGTTTAACACTTAAGAATTATACATTCTGCCCACACTCTATTTATTTGTTTTGTATTTATCTGTGAACAAACAGCGACCTCTGCCCCATATAACATAGACTGCTTTTTATAACCGAGATTAAAAGTGTTCACAGCGCGGTACGGACTGAGTCTTTAAATAAAGCAGCTTCGCTTCGTCTTTAAATGGGCAACGAGCTGACGTAGCCCATTCTTTACGTCGTACTTAGTAGACGATTCGCTTGTTAAGAATACCCATATAATTTTTAAGGCCCCATAAGCTAGATTGCACACTGGATATTAAATTTCTTTGGTGTTGTTGAAGATCATGGTAGCTAAAATTTTGGAAGTACTGAAGTAAGAATATTTTGAAAATGGTAACTTTATTTAAATTTTTGGCCAAGTGAGTTTAAAGTACAGAGATTTTAAGCAAGACGTCAGTTTATCCGAAACGTATGGGAAACCAGTGGTTATGAACACCTGATGGTAGGAAACTTAGCTTTCCTGCAGGTTTCTTTGTGTGGAAATAGCACAGGTTCTTTATTACCATTGATTAATCTGTATAGCTTGAGGATTACCCTATTAGTATGGAATGGTCAGTGAAACAGCTGACTTGAAAGATGCTGTGAGCCGCACTTTGGAGCGAGCCACATGATGCTACTTAACACCTGATTCAAGGTCGGGAATATGTCACACTCAGAGACATCAGCAATTGTGACGCAGTCTTGTCAATGTTTATGAAGTAGTGAAAAGAAGAAGACCTTACCCAATGGCACAATTAATGGCATAGGCCAGTTAGGTACGAACATTCCCAGGAAACAGATAAACCACTTGAGAAAGTAGATGGTAGAGCTTGAGTAAATTATGATGAACGGGGTACGAGATTATGTTAACACTGCGTAAGAAAACGTATTCGAGACACAGCGTAATATCAAGAAGCCCAGTTAAATTTAGTTGTGGTAGAAGACTCTTTGTCGTGAGTCTAGATTTTGAGATACAGACCTATCGTAGGAATACGTGTTCGTGTATACGGACGTCGGGATGACGTTAGTTCAGTGGACCGGCAAGGTAGGCGATGTAAGAAGTCCAAAGATTATTCGTGTGCCTTACAGCAAGTGACGACCGAATTACCGGAAGTCTCAAGTGATGAGACAAGATACAACTCAAAGTAGCTGAGCAGTCTCGCGTAGAGAGAATAGATTTATGTCAGTTGTGGCTGACAGGGTAAACAGAAGCATATTTATCCTATTGAGGAGTGTTTGCTGTTTACTATGTGAGATTACAGTGGAAATCTCTCGGGAATACACGGTCAATGGGCATTACGGTGTTATATAGATAACTACACAGACAGACCCCAGTAAACGTAGTCTACCAAGATAAAGATTTGTAAGAACATATTACGAGCTGATTGTGGATTAGAGGGCAGATTTTGTTATAGCAGCAATGGACATTTTTAATAAGTATTGAATGTGGTGAAGCATATATGACGAAAATTTGATAGCAAAGACGCTAGAACATAGCACGTTATAAAGATAGGTGTCAACTTTCTTTATGCTGAGAAACATGAAATGTGAATTAATGGTTGAAATTATGATGGAAAATTAAAGTCATATACTTACTTGTGATAAAAACGCATTTTGTTTGATTGTAATGAATACAGTTAAAACTACTTTGTGGGTTTGCTTCGAAATTGAAATAATTTAGTGAGATTTTGATGACAATGTAGCACTATACGAGTTAATTAATTTGAAAAGGAAGCTTGGTATTATATTTTTTGGTCGACTAAAACATAATTTGTTTGATTTTGTGAGTATGTTGAAATCTAGTTAAGCTATTGAGTTAATTTCACTAGTGAAGTTGCACGTAGTGAAATATGAGACACCTTACCTCCTAGACGAATACACAGTTACACCCAACGTACACGTATATAGATGAGTTTATGAAATTGCTTTGTGAATTTAAGGAGAATTTCGACAATTAGATGATTATATTGAGATACAGTTATGATCATTTTTAAACCATGGAAAACACTTTGATTGTACAGGCTGATCATCTTATATTTTTATGAGTACCGTGAATTAGAGTAAATAAGAAAAAGAATTATGAGTTTGGATGACACTCCGCACTGCTTCCTGTAAGGAAAGAAGTATGGAAATGCCTATACTTAAGCACTGTTATGCACACTGTGAACCAACTAATAGAAACAATTACCATTAACGTGACAAGTTGGACTATGTTTTTAGAAGAAATACTGCTTCAATCCTAAGAGTTCTTTCTGCATTTTGCAAACGTCACTTTGCATATGCTTTAATTTTTAATGGGTCATCTTCAGAGCCTGGATCTACAGTACCTGTACTGAGCAACGCATGGACCTAAGGTTCAGCAGAAACAGCCTGCCAGTCCATTGGAATGGGATGCCGAGGAACAGCAGGTCCCACCTAGCAGTCCAACGCCAGCCGACTCTTAACTGGATCAGATGTTTGTGAGCGTGGACACGATGAAAATTTGAGCCTGGATAGTATGTCGACAGAACGGATTCATACAACTGAAGCTTCGACGACGAACTTTAAGGATCATACACTGGAGCTTGATTTTTTATTCTATAGATGAAGAAAGCTTGTGTAAAATTTTGAAAATTTATGATAATGAATGTGCAGAAATTTTAATTTTGATTTTGAGTTTAGAAATGGAAAATATATTTAACTTGAGCAAACATTTGGTTGTAATTTGAAAATTTCTGAAATACTGAAATAATATTGTGACAATGGTAGTGAAAACAAAATTAGAAAAGATGATACAATTTTTTATAGTGAAGCGACAACAGTGAAGTGCAGTGCTAGTCAAAAGCCAGTTAAATTTATTTTATTCAAAATAACTGTTTGCAGATTTGGAACAAAATTTGATGGACATGAACATAATTTTGGCACAGCGATAAATTTTTTATGATGCTGTATACGCTATGTAATTTACTTGAATTTTTGTAATATTGTGTGTAATTTTAGTTTTGTAAACTTAGAATATTTGGGGAACAGAAATGGCATAAGATTAACTCATAAATTAAGTATTGTCCAATAATGTTTTAAATTTGAGAGATTATTTTAAAATTTGAACTGAATGAAATATTTGTGTATGGGGAAATATGTTGATTTGAAAATTTTAGTTGATTATGATGAGTTTATGACGTTATGAAATTCATGATGTTGTGCTTGACACTGAATTATTTCGATGATCTTGTAAGGATATGTACATTGTTATTGTAATTTTGATTTTGTTGTTGTGTGTTTAGAAATTTTCTTTTTGTGTGTTTAGATGCATTAGTAAAGATGATGCGAGGACGCATCATAGTTTAAGCAGGGAGGGATGTAATGTATGGAAAGTAACTAATTAACATTTGGTTAGTGTTGGTAGGACTTGAAATGAATTTTGATAATTTTATAAGTGTATCTTGAATTTCGTGTTGGCATATTGGAAATTTTAAGTTTGCATTTAGATATGAAAACGGTTGAGCAAGTTGCACGCATTGACAACAGGAAGTGTGTGTTTGCAGAATTCCTTAGTAACAGCACATTCCTTTAGGCCTACATATGCTGTTGCTAAATGAACTCTATGAACTGTAAGCGCTGAGCTATGAGTTTTATGAACCGGTATACTGGCCTGTATGACCGACAGGCAGTATCTTTGTGATCAAACTTTCAACGAGACCGGACGCAAAGAACACAGTGCTAAAGGCAAGGCTTCAAATTGAGCCTTATACCTAAGATATTCCTGTTCATACCAGGTGAGCGGTGCACAGTTCATCCGCAACTCAAGACAAAAGGAAAATGATTGAAAAATATTTTATTGGTTTATTTTGTATTTTCAAAATTTCTGTAGATGTAAAAAATTGAAACCGCACAGATGATCTGCCTCCATATTGCTAGCTTAAAATCTGATATAATACATTTAGGTTGTGTAGATATAAGTTATAGTGTGGACTTGTTGAAAATACACATTCTTTACTAGACAGATGTAACTCGTATTCTGTCCGTGTTCTGCTGGGACGTAAGCTGTGATGAAGAAATAACATAATCCCAAGTATTCCCCTGAATTAATTGTTTAATGAGTTGGTATAGCAGTTCGAGTCCGCTCAACTAAAGTGCTACGTGGCCACGGTAGAGAGATTACTACACCCGCAGCCACCACGAATTATGATCATAGAAACGGCAGTAGTGGTCAGTAGTCTGCCGAAATTACAAATACTGACCTGGTGGCAGCGAAATTTGAGGTCGAGAAAGCTAGACGAGAATAAGCAGAGACATACCTACCTCACATCATGTAGTACCTGTCCGGATAGGAAATAGTGGAAGTGAACCGTTTCCCGGGAGGTACTATAAATTAGTGGCATCGGTGGGTTCACAACCCCGTGTCACTACGCAGCTTTTCACTAATTCGAGGCAATCTCCAACTATCGAGATTCTGCTGTATTTAATATTTAACGTAATATTACTACGTAATATCTTAATTATGATTCAAGGATTCTGTAAGTGCCAAAACCAGCTGGTACTAAAATGTCATTTTGCATTTTTTCAACAATAAAGAAAGAAAAAAGAAAGAGCATCTTTAATTATGTTCCACACATAAATGCATCGTGCCAATTCTATCTACAGTACCTGGAGCCACAAATTAAGTAACGCCTGTACTTATTCGTTCATTCATTTATCTCGGTTGTGAAATTTCCCATGCAACTGAAAAGACTATAAAAAACTAGCAAAATTTGCTGATACTGAGAATTCTAAACAACACTTTTAAACCAACTTTGGTCCAGAAATTCTCAAGAATAAGAAAGATTATATAATGCACTGGATCTCCCCCATTAATTTATACGGAAGCGAAATTTGGACCCTTGGAAAATTTCGACCTTTTTAAAAAAATGGATAAAAAAGGCTTAAATCAACCTAGATGAAAGTTTTCAGAAGAACAGTCGGGAACACTTTTTGACCACCAATGTAATAAAGAAATTTTGGAAGAGATGAAAGTAGAACCACTTGACGAGAAACTAATACAATATACATAAAATTGGCTACGACATGTAACAAGAATAAACAACCACAGGATGCCAGAAATAATGCCGAATTACAGACCAATTGGAAGAAAACGACTTGAAAGACATTTGAAGAGACTATTAGACGAGACCGAAACAGGTCTATCAAGGCCTGACTCGTGAATGATGATAAGTTTAAATGGGTCCCTTTTCATTACTGCACGACGTTTCCTCAGAAAAAGAAGCTCTCCAGATCCAGAGTACAGACACGTCTCGATTTACGCTATTTCAAAGATAATAAACTTTAAAATAAACTAAGGAAGTTGAAGTAACAATATTTTTGAAATGCGCATCAAATTTTCCTTTGCGGAAATTAAAGCCCAGTGAGGTGGAAGTAGCGGAAGAATACTGCAGGGCGATAACACAGGTGACTGAGTGGTCACGATGCGACTAGTCAAGTTTCAGGGCATCGGAGTTTGGATTTCAGCTGGATTCTCATGCATCTACCCACACAATTGACCATACGTATACTGAGTTCTGAGTTGCGCAGAATTCGACTTGCCCTGAACCTTCCACAGCAGTAGTAAGCATGTCACTTTGCCGAGTGACGTCACACGTAAACAAACCTAACCTTGCGCTCGTTCCGTAAACAAACCTAACCTTCCCCTCCCTCCCCCTTGCCCTCAGGCGATACATTGCTTCCAGACAGTATGGCGCCATGGGCTTAACCTAACTTTAACTTGTTATTATTTACAAACCTAACCCTCCCCACCCTTATTTATACCTTTAGGCTATGTTATGTCAACAAAGATGGCGGAGGGGTGAATGACCTTTCCTATAAACCTAACTTTGACGTGTTATTATTTTGAAATATAAACAGCCCCAGGCTATGTTATGTCAACAAAGATGGCGGAGGGATTAATGACCTTTCCTGTAAACCTAACTTTGACTTATTATTTTGAAACTTTTGTTATTGTCACGTGATGTAAACAGCCCCAGGCTGTTATGTCAACAAAGATGGCGGAGGGGTTAATGACCTTTCCTGTAAACCTAACACTGACTTGTTATGGTCACGTGATGTAAACAGCACCAGACTATGTTATGTAAACAATGAGGCAGACAGTGTAACGCCGTACTTTAACTTGTTATGGTCACGTGATGTAAACACCCTTAGACTATGTTATGTAAACAATGAGGTAGACAGTGTGACGCCGTCCTTAACTTTGTTATTGTAAACAAAGGCGCCATTTTGAATTTACGGCAATATGGCGGACACGCACGCTATGTTTAAAACTAACTTATTATTGGTTTGATGTAAACAAACCGCCATTTTGAATTTGAAACTTATTATAATATGGCGAACTTGCGCACTATTTACTATTATTTGAATGTTATAACGTTTTACGACACTCGAAAGAGGTGGCTAGAGCTGTAAGATATCGGACTCATAATTGAAAGATTCTAGGTTCGAATCCTGCGGCTTTAACCATGTCTTTTTAAGGAACCTATCACAGGCAATTAGGATAAATAAAGACACAATTTTACAAATATCTACACTTTAAATTTATTTTTGCTTGTTTACTTACACAGATGAAGTTGCTGCGATGTTTACTGTACACATAATTGGGTTTTTTGCACTTACAGTTTTTGCTTATGGTACTTGCTTGGTAAACTCCATAACTTATTAACACAGAGCGATTTTAAACTTGCAGGACTGGTTTTAAGACAGATAACATTGGCACTGATTGTTTCTAGACCGATCGTGAGAACGTTTAGTACAAAACAGTACTCCGGCAGGAAATATGTGCATTGG
>Ga0268261_10002128_pt1 | contig 14090 bp, 9 predicted proteins | sample TergutNc150P1_FD_190353 | JGI IMG/M metagenome (GOLD analysis project Ga0268261, IMG submission 190353) | Nasutitermes corniger P1 segment gut microbial community from laboratory colony in Florida, USA - Nc150 P1 (SPAdes) (version 2) | ecosystem: Host-associated > Arthropoda: Insects > Digestive... | reverse complement strand
AGTGAAGGCGTATGGCCTCGGTTCGACCCCCATACAGAGCCTCTCGAGTGTTCATCGGCTCGTGTCTGACGATGGGATGTGTCCGCAGATCGTCGGCTCCTTCAAATTCGCATTCCCACTGTACTTCGACATATCCTGCACTCTTTAACTGCTCGATCCTTGCCAGCGTCTGTTCGTACCGTTCGGCCAGCTTCTTTCCGCTTGCCAGCGTCTTCACGTCTCGGAATGGTTGGCACTTGCAACCGTGATCGTAGCATCCCAGGAATTCGTATATGGTTCGAGTCTCGGCGCAGTAACCGTCCACGCTGTAATGTGGCAATTCTGGAGGTCTGTATTCGCGCCCGTTTCTCGCGTGCTGTATAATGCATCCGTCAGTCCGTTCAATATGCAAGAGCCGCATCAACGCTTTCTTGCTATACCTCCGATTTGCGCTGTAATCTCCCGGAGGAATTAATCCTGTCGTCTCGGGTTTCAAAAATTTCTTCCGCAATACCTTGTTGCATGCAGATGCGATTGTTAGTGCCTCGAGAAATACCTCGATATTTCCTATTTCTAGGAATTCGCGTCTGAATACCCGACACGCCTGTCGCAATACGGTGACGTCTTGGCAGTATTGTTCTAACACGTGTCGGTTGTCGAAGACCTTGACTTTCTGCTCGTCATACCAGGCCATCAATTTTCTCCTCTCTGCCTCCCCCATCTCGTCAGCGCCGTAATACTCGATGTCAGGTATCGGTCCTACATAATGTACCATGTAATGGTCACGGTGGGTGATGGACCACCGATGTCACCAATGTAATGGACCCGGTGGCTGACGGACCACCGTTGTCACCAATGTAATGGTTCGGGTGTCTCGAGAGAGTACCCTATGCCACCAATGTAATGGTCACGGTGGTAGCTGACCACCGGTGACGCCAATGTAATGGGGGCGGGAGTCGCGTGTGTGCGCCTGACGCCCTATAAGGTAGATATGCTGCCACCAACCAAGTGATCTTGGTACAAACGAAGCTGGAGCGGGGGGGAAGGTACAATAATTGACACGCAGGTAGCAAAGTACAGACGTATATTCTAAGGTAAGGTGACTAGAGAATAAAATAATAAATACAAGTAAGAAGTGATAAGGCTGTCACACCTCTTCAGGTTACCCAAGGGGGGCAAACCGAAACGTAATTTAGCGGTAATGAGTACCGTGGATTTGACGAGTGTTATCGGCGCGACTTACCTCCAAACAGTAGCAATGCAGCGTAGAAGCTGGACATCTGAGGATCTGCTTCCCGATAGAAGTAACTTCGCAGCCCACTGCCGTGGTGTTCGTAGATTTAACAAACGTGATTGTCTCCCTAGTTATAAGCACGAAGAGGGCTGGTCTGTCGTACTACAGGCCGGAAGAATGGTGCAGGCCGGAATGAATCTGGGCCAATTTCCCTCAGCTTTTATAGGAGATAAAAGCTGAGTCTCGCATAGTTGTGTTAATAACACACCCACAATACCAGTGCGAGGCAACCTTGAGAAGTGTGACAATTTGTCAGGCATGTGCTGACTCGGTATGTTGACTAACGCACAAAAAACAAGCAGGAATTAGAGTAATGAGCACAAGAACTGACGCAAGCAGTACTTGCTCATTACACTATATTGAATGGCTTTTGAGAACGTAAAACTGTCTGATTTTCATGGACAGTAAGGTTATCTGTATGTATCATACTCAATATTAAAGCTTGCGTTCATGTAAATTGATGTGTGATCGTTAATCATTACATTTTGCACGTGTTGTCATAAGGCTTTTGTCAAACATTTTACATTGTAATTACGCACTAAGTGATGAATTTTTAAACATCATGTGCTCTTCCATTTTTACGCATAAAGGAAGATTGGGATGTGACCTTGTTCTCTGTATAACACAAGAAGTTGTAAATTAGACACAACCAATTTTATATATAAAAATGAATACAGCCCAGTGGTGTTGCAGATTTCATCAATTTTAAGTGACTGTCCTGAAAAGCTGAGGTTTAACAAGGATTAAAATGAACATAAAATGCACGTTTTTTCCTTCCCTATACGTACGACAAGCATACAACATATAGAGTGTTGGCTGTTTTTTTGTAGTTTGTATGGTTGCATTTTTTAGACAAATTTATAAAAGATTTATTTTATTCAAACCAACTCGTGTACTCTTTTTAAACACATTCACATTTGAAACTTTAATTGTTAAAAATGTTTGTAAAACACATCATTAAAACCCTAAATATTTTGGTCACCATTATTTGACCATCTTCAGAGGGTCGTCTTTCGTGCTTAATGCTGTTACTACCTTCTCTGCTTGTTTGCATCATTTATTTGGTATGTGGCTGTAATGTTGTCTATGTGTGTGTGTGCCTGATGTACTTGTCACAACGACGCAAACAAGCAGAGAAGGTAGCAACAGCACTAAGCACGAAAGACGAACCCCTAAAGATGGGCAAATAATTGTGACCGAATCATTTAGCGTTTGAATGATGTGTTTTACAAACATTTTTAACTATTTAGAGTTTTGAATGTGAATGTGAGTATGTTTTAAAAAGAGTGCAAGAGTTGGTTTGAATAAAATAAATATAACAACATGCACGTTGCGAAAGTAAAGATTATAGAAGATTCTTTTGGTCTTTTGTTCCTTGAAGAGAGGGATTCCATTCAGGACATCCGTCGTTCAGGACGACGCCATGTTGACAACCACACAATTGAGCTCCTTCGTTCTTTGCTGTATGTCGAAAGTCGATGGACTGCACGGGAGTTACAGTAGCTGCTGAGGTAGGCGTATGCCACAAAACCGTGGTCCACATTATGCACGACATTCTTGGCTACCGCAAAATTGCAGCACATTGAGTACCCCATACACTATCCGAGGTGCAACAATGGCAACGGTATGCAACTGCACAGGACTTGTTCAACCGGTACCAGAGGGAAGGTGATGACTTCCTTGGAAGGATCGTCACTCTGGACGAAACTTAGGATCGTTCGTACGAACCACATTTGAAGCGACAATCAAATGACTGGAAGCATCCTGGCTCCCCTCGTCCAAAGACAGTGTGTCCTACACAGAGTAAGGTGAAGGCGATGTTCACTGTGGCATTGATGGAGTGATACTGCACCACACTGTCCCTCAAAGACAGACAGTAAACTCTGCCTACTACTGCAATTTCCTCCGTAATCGTCTTCGTCCAGCACTCAGGAGAAAGCGACAGCACTTGTTGGCAACGAATCCCATCATCATGAGTTCCGATAGTGTATGGGGTACCCAATGTGCTGCAATTTTGCGGTACCCATGAATGTCGTGCAGAATGTGTAGCACGGTTTTGTGGCATACGCCTACCTCAGCAGCTAACTCCCGTGCAGTCCATCGACGTTTGACATCCAGCAAAGAAGCAAGGAGCTCAATTGTGTGGTTGTCAACATTGGGTCGTCCTGAACGACGGCTGTCCTGAATGGAATCCCTCCCTTCACGGAACAATTTCACCCATCGTGCCACCGTGCGATATGGCAAAGCATCACCACATGCTTCTCGCAGTTCTTGAAAACAGGTTTGTGCACTACGACCTCGTGGAACTTCAATTTTTACCAGGAGCGTTGTTCTTCTTTCGTAAACATGTTAGGGCGCTTGAGCTGGGCTTCTCCACTTCAAGACGATGCATATTGCAACTCAATCAAACACAACCATCACCACTCACTGTACTACTTCAACTGAACTTCTGCTATCAGGTACAGACGAAAATAGCGTAACCCGATGCACATCCTTCAAGTTACAGCAGTGTTGCCACTACTTTGTATCCAACCCTTATAATAGGGACCGTAGCGTATTTGTCACAGTACGAAAACTCAATTCACAGAGACGCCTTAGGAGTTATTAAGTTTTTATGCTTTTCTTAATTTAAACATGAACACTGCTCACAGCAATACACTGTCAGACATGTGTTTATAACTATAATTGCTAAAGACAACAGGCATTCTCCTAGAATTTAATTTATTTTCATTTGCAATATGAAATTCCTTCCACATTACACTTTCCACTTCTATGCTCTAAGAATTGCCTTGCGATCTGTTAATTTTTATACATTCCACATTTGAATTCAAGATTTTGTTTACAATTCAAATCGTATAAATACCATACGAAAGTACTTGCAGGTATGTTATTGTAGTTCAAGGTTTTAGGTTTTCTAGTGGATGTCCGATTGTTGAATCGCCAAGTTAGTGCCGTATTTGGATTTTTTGTAATGAAATGGTACGTAAGTTTGGCTTCGAATTTAGAGTTGTAAATAAGTAACATCACTTATTTTATGATATAATTTCATTTCAAAACTTTTACCTTCTCCATCAATCGAAGTTACATTCGGTAAATTGGAGGCCGCAAAGTCTATGACTTCTGCCTATCAAGAGAGTGCAGGGTTAAATATTATTAACAATCGAAAACTAAAATAATTTTTAAAATTAATATCAGTCGATTCCCTACATGACGTCACATCAATTATCGCCCATACAACTGTGTGAACAGAAATTACATCCTACATATTACTTCGATTTATCACTGTTGATTGTAGTGAGCAAATAAAGGTCATTGTGAACCCAATTGACATCGTACACGTCTGCAGTTTGTAAGCTCCATTTTCCATCAGGAACTACAACGTACATACAGGATTTGTGTAAGAGAGAATACCAAGGTCGATGACCTGAAAACTGTAGGAACACGAAATTTGTGACACACTGCAGGTGAGTGGAACTTCTTAATTGTAACGACTTGTAACTTTATTAACTAACTTATTTATACATAAGGAATACACAATGATATGAATCAGGTTCTCCCAAACATGTAGTCTTGCGGTGGAAATTGGATCAGTTTTTAAAGTGAGCAGCTGGTAATGTAGTCTTGGTTCGAATATCGATTAAGACTACAATGTACTTGTAACTTAAAATTACTTTGAGATCACATAACTGTTTTTTTATCAAAAAACAATAAGTGATAAATATTCTGATTGTGTGTTTGTAGACATTGTTATCGATTGTGTAAAGCGCATTGACAGCATTATATTTTCATCTGCAGCTTGTCTCACTCTGGTGTACCTTTTTTTTTATTACTTCATAAACAGGCGCTTTATCGAAAAAGCATTGAACACAGAATGTGTTTCTTGATTCTCTTTACAAAATTTGCATGAAACGATCCTTATTTAAAGTTTAAATGGATGAAATATTAATATAATTGCAAATAGGCCTCTCTTCAGATGATATATCTACGTTGTGTTGATAATTATTACTATAAGTATAATAGTCTAGACTATATATCATACATTCATTAGACTACATATTATTTCATATTTATATATTTATATTCGCCTAAAGGCCTGTATGTAAAATACACTAAAATTTTGTCAGATTTTAAAGGAACTTCTATTTTCTGGTAAGAGATTCGAGAAAATCTCATATATAATATTACACACCCATTCGATGAATGGCTGCCGCGATGTAACATACGGAAAGAGGGGTAAGACAAAGCAAACACTCTAAATTTGCAATTACACGAATTCGCCTAATATAGTGGTTAGGTTTTCTATTGTCTTTTCACAGACCTTGGATGAAACCATTATTATGTACTTCAAATCCAAAAGCGAGATTTTCCTTTCAAATCATTACCAATAATTATTTATGAACCATTCAATTTCTCGAAAGTACAGTCTGATATGCTCTATTGACAGAATTGTAATTAAACCACAAGTTATATAAAATACCAAGCAGCAGTAAGAAGTGCTTTCAGCAACAGAAAACATGTCAGTACACTAGTACCTAACTTAGAAAAATCTAAGTTGTTTATTGTCGGAGTCCAAACGTCGCGGTCGTCCGAAACCAACGCGAAATTTCCGATTAGATCCAAGGAGATAATAAGCAGCATTTTGGATTTAATTCCTGTAATTTATTAAAACAAGTGATATTTAAAATGCTTTGCCCCTTTTTCCCTTAGCACAGTGAACACAGTGACGCAAATTATGATATATCTGCTCTTCCTCCACCCGTTTAGTGGCTATAGGCAGAATTCTGGACGCAGTTTTCAAGGGTGTACTATTTTTCTTCTTTTCTTCATATGTCAAATTTCATGTTCAAACTTCTGGTTGCACAGAATATTTGCAAGCAAATATACAGACACTCTTTGATATTATGTTATGAGCAAATTCCCTTACATTTTCTGCAAAATATTTATTTGACATCCTAACATTTTTACCTAAATATTCCTGTGCAGTGGCAAAATTATTACCCAAAATGCGAGATCACGAAATTTTCTGATTTGGGAAGAAGTGTGAGTCAGCAACAACCAAGCTGCGTTCTACTCTGTATACGTCAACTGTTGCAGGCACTTCACACATCACGAGGATATCTGGATTTATTTTATGAACACAGTTCTAATCAGAGCACTGTGCGTTCTGTAGCTGGTAATAAATTTTAAGTATCAGAAAGGAAGTGATAGTTACGTAATAAGAAATGTAACCAGACAGTGCCGCAATAAAATTCTGAATGAATTAACTTCAGCGTCAAATTTAAACTCAGGGTCTTTCCTAAAGCAATGCCTTACTACCAACCATTGGGCTGCGTGTATAGCTGTTTCGACTTGACATGGAGAAAGGTGTTATCAGAGACACTCTCTATAAGAAAGCCTGAATCTTCGCAGGCACTCTCTATATTTGGAGCCCATTTTGAAGTGCGTTCAGTCTGTCTGTCTGTCTTCACGCACTAAAAATGTATTTCACAGGCCTCCGCTGTCAGAGGTCGGCGACTAACTGCAAGAACCATGGAACGGCCTCTTTATAGGTGAGATTACAATGACGTCTATAGAGAGTAAAACCGTAGGGACCCGCAAACACTCACCATCCCTGTTACTATAATGAAACTACAATGCTGTATAGGGAAATATTGTCTCTCTGTTCTGAGTATCATATGAAACACACAAATAAGGTTTTATGGTGTTTTTATAGCTTTAGTTTTTAAAAATTAGAGTACATAAATTTTCCACGTGACCTTAGAGGCTAAACACTGTCGGAATTGAAGGACAATCTTGAATTATTAGAGCCTGATACTGGTACAGGCAAGACTTTCTCATCCCTATGATAAAGTAAATACCGTGGTTGATTACTATGGAGTAGAATTATACCTTCACATTCTCTGTGACGGCACTAGATGGAAATGTTCTGTTAAATTCAACGTTCGACGGATGGTTTCCAGTAGAAAGGACCGCCAGAACCTACTGAATATGAGGCATTGCGTGATAGCTATAAAGGACAGATTGGACAAGTAAAAGATATCGTTCACAATTATGGGTACCGAACCACGTTCGTCCAGATTATAAGGTAGTCACTCTGTACAATGAGATAACCTGACTGCAGCATAAATTCCATTATAAATTTTAGTCTCCACTGTTAGCAGTAACGTGAGGAAACAGAAACAGAATGTGCAATATTGAAATCGATTTCATAAAATTTTTAGTTCCGGCACAATATATTGTATGCAAAGAATATATTCAGTTTTCTAGAGTGTTTAAAATCGCAGAAGATTACTGTCCATTTCCTACGCCAGAGTCTCTATGCGGAACTTCCTCCACCTGTTGAATATTCTGCCTGCTGGCAGTCATCTTTCGGCCACATCACCAACCGGCTGACATCTATGTTGTTCTCTTGCAAATCCTTCAGCACGTCCTTCACTGTGTTTTGATCAGAGTGTTTGCTCCGATACTCCCCATAAACATAAGCTATAAACAGAATATTGGTGGTTGAAAGATACAAACTTTGTGAAGTGGAATTGACTAAATTCTGACTAATGAAAAGTTATCATGTTTCTGCCGTCTCCGCAATTCCCCCAACTCTCCCCCTCCACTACATTTTCCTATATTCCTTCCACCCTTATATACATTCAGTATAAATTACACTGTGGTTAATCATAGCGTTCAGTAGCGGTACGAACTGGTTGATTTAGGCCATATGGGAGAGCACAGGAATAAACTGATAGCAGAAATCTTAATGTAAACTTCATGGTCTGTGTGCCATACATTAATCCTGATGTTGAATCAGTTCGATGAAAACGTATTTCGTTAAACGTATGTGCGTTTGCGCCTAGTCTGTATAAATACAGTGGTTAATATAGATCAACATCACAAGTTACAAACACAAACCAAAACAAGGCAGTCAGTGTATGTATAAACGTTATATTGTGATGGTGTTGTGTAAGCATTGTTAACATAGAAAAGCAGTAACTTGTACTTTCTCTGTGAGCCTATAGCCTTATCTAACTAGCATTCAAAGCGCTTGCGCCCTGTTACATTATCATGTGTTCCGTGTCTATCTGTACATTATTTTTGTACATTATTTCAAAAACAACAAAACTTTCAAAAAAGTTTAAACATAAACGCCTTTTTATTTCGTCTACAAGTTCGTTCGGAAAAGTAATTTTTTAAGAATACTTAGTCCAAAATTGTTTAAATATACGTTTGCCTTTATGTAAAATGTCCAATATCTTTGTCAGAAATTAGCACATTATAAAGATTCTCTACATTTTCGTATAAAGTTTTCAAATATTAGGTTTTGTGAAAATCCTTCCAATGGGAGCTCATTTATTCGATGTGGATGAACAGCCGTCACGAACCTAATACTAGATCTTTGGAAATGTGGGTACTGCCTATTATAGTTCAATTTGTCATACAAGAAAATATATATAAGGCACAGACACACTGGTTGGACTCAAAGAGGCAGTGCTTTATAATGAAATAACGATCGTAGTCACCTGTTAGGACGTAGGATCGCACATTCAAGAAATCTGCGAAAGTGACGTAGATGAATGCTATTGTGTAGAGGAGTTCGTTAGAATTTAAATACTGGATTTTTTGTGAAGCGGTGAGAGATTGCCTATTGTGTACCGATTACCATTACCAAATTCAGCAGTATAACCATACTGTGAACAAAGTTACAACAGGAAAATTTTGGTTATTTGGCTAATATGTAAATGCTTGAGAAAAGAAATTTCCATGCTGTTGATGAACTAAGAAAACTGATATATATTGTTGAATATCTGTCGAGATATACATCTGAAACACTCAACGCCGACGTTTGAGCAAACGCTTATCTATTACGTTGTTTGGTAGATAACTAAGTGAGGAGAGAAAACAAGACGCATTTAACATAGAGTAAAACATAATTCAAACAAAAAGAGTTAGAAAGGGAGTGTTCGTGAGGCAATAAAAAGATTAACGAAACATTGTCGCAATGACTTTCGGAATGCTATAGCCACATTCTCTCACGTCCTGTTTTGTAAATGGTCTATGTAATGACTCACATACAGCCATTGCGAGTTAATGTTTCAGATATGGATACATTAACAATGAAGTCACATTCTCTCACGTTCTGTTTTGTAATGACTCACGTACAGCCATTGCATGATTCAGATATGGGTAAGGTAAGAAATGAAACACCACATTCCTTTATAGATTTATAATAGAACAGTTTGTACAAGCAGCTCTTGAATCACTATGCAAAACACGTGTCAGTTCTAGATGCACACACACAGAATCGGTTATTATTATTATTATTTTCACATTACCTTATCTTTAAATCATAAGATGATGGCGCACACAAAAACACATATGGTCACTGTCACAGGTATCCGTCTATCTCTTCAAAGAGTACGTCATACTGCACATAAAGACAGGCCTGTTCTGCGGGAGGGACAAAGGTCATTGCTCCCGCAGCACCCTGCACATAAGCTGATACGTCGGTGTCGGGCAGTCCCTAACGCGCCAACAGATTTGCCATTGCGGTGAGATTCAGCATCAGGTACTCCAGCTTGGGTAGCTTGAGGGTGATGGACGCCCGATCGATGGCGATCCTGGCGGAGTTTTCAGCGACGGTCTGCATCCGGAACGAAGTTTCGTTGCACGTGCACCTCTCCCTCCTGGCCAGATGCTCGCACAATTCGGGCGAGTGAAGCGCCAGTGTGGAAACAATCGTGGGAGGCAGAACCAGTGGCGATTGCCTCGCGCCACCCAGTTCGAAGAAAGCCCGATGGCCCCTGTCCGGATAGAAACCGAGGCACACGAACTTAAAGCGTTCCGGATTGAGAAAGTAGACGCGGGGGAGTAGGACCCTTCCAGGCGAAGGCCGTTACTGGCTGCCCGAGGTCCAGCGCGGCACACGGCTATGCTGTTGCTGCTGCGCGACGAGTCGCTTCAGGTTCTTACCGGCAGGCATCTAGGGGAGACTGGATAACTAAGAGGATGCGCGCCTCCGTCTTATATTGCTATAAGAAATTAGAAAAGAAAAAATGTTGCAGATCAAGCCTTTCCCCTCCCCTACTCATAGGATTGGCTGAACCGGGAGAGACAGACACTCACCTTTCTTGCAGCACTGCCCGCCTCGGATGTTGTCACTAGAGCGTGGACCGAACTCCTAACGGAAAGCCGTCTCCACCTGCACGTCGGGCTCCGTCGTCCCGAACAGATCGACAAACTGGTAAAAGTCCAGTTCCCGACCCATGAAGAAAGCAAAGAGACAGGCGTGCTCCCCGCACACGTCCGTGGTGAAACCCTGCAGCGTGCGAGTGTTGTATTTCCAAAGAGTGCAGGCCCGTCGAAGGAAGTGTCGTATGGCCGGGACGAGCGGGAAGATCCCGTAACTGTCGAAGTAGTACCCGCTCGAGGATCATGTATCCATGTGGACGGTGACCCAATGGCTACCGGGCTAAGTGTCAAACTTTGTATTTACGATGACCGTGTACTTGACAAATCTACTCAACGGGTGAGAAGGCAGAAGATCAGATGGAAAGACCCCAGCGAACGTGGGGACGTCGCGGAGGGCGCTGTAGATCTCGAGGGTATCCATTCTTCAGAAGTCGGTCGTGACGTTTCTCTTTCTGTCGATCTGGATGCTGGCGTCAAATTCCATGTAGAGCAGGACTGTCACTGCCTCGGCGAGAGCTTCGTCGAATTTGAGTTCCATGCGGATTTTGCCGTTTTTAGGGAGACCGATGTGACCTGCGAGGCGCAGTCGTCAGACGTAATGTCGAATGCGAGCATGAAGGACCCTTTCATGAACTGAGCGGGCGTGATCTGGATGCATGTGTTGCCGTGGTTTACTTCGAAGCGGTTGAAGAGCGTCTGATAGGCCATTGTGCAAGTCTTTTCACTTCCCGTATATATAGTAAGGCTTTCTGAAGGTACCTGCCGGCCGTTCACGTACATCACAAAGTGGTTGAGCTTGAAATGTTAGAAGAGGTAGGGGTTAGTGTCCATGAAACGGCGTTTTGAGGCATCGTGAAGAGCAAGCGCTAGGGCAGGGTCCCCAACAAAGCGTTGTCTATCAAGACGGATTCCGAGCCCGCTTGGAAGGTGAAAGTCTTGAGCGCCACTCTAGTCATGTCGTAACGGGCGTTTATCTTTTCCAAGGCCTTGGCGTGAGCCAGCTGAATGGTGGGCGATGGTTTCACATTTCTCACCTACAGCGTGGCCTCCTGGAACTTGAAGACTGCCCTGGTATCGCTGTTGGAACTCAGGATGTAAAAGTCACTCTTGGATTTCGTGAATTTAATCTGCATCTGTACCTCTGGCAGAAGTAATCGGGGCACATTGAACAGGTCGCCGTGAACGCTCCCATACATCTCTATATCGGCGCTCTTGTTGGTCAGCTTCCAACGGGAAGAGTACCCACGGTTCGTGAAGTCGCTTGGTTGGGTTTTGGGCCGGAAAGTACCCATCTTCGGGATACCAGAAAGTGTTGATCTGATGACTCTACGAAGTATCGTGTCCGAAGGTGGATAGCGTCTCGAGGTACACCATGTAATTATAGAGATCCTTCAATGATATTACCGAGACATTTAGGGTTAAGCTATACTGACTGAAGAACGAGTTGAGTAAATTGTTGACAACTCTAGCGGTGTCGGCCTGGTCCAGGACAAAACCGTCTTGTGCCACAAGCTTTCCCCTCACCGACATGTGAATGTCGAGATCCACGTACGTCTCTGCACAACCGGGAATGACGAACTCCAAGTCGAACTGACCCAGAGGTGCGATGGGTTTGTAGTGCGTGATTCATAATTATAGGACCGCGCTCTGCACGGACCTCATAGCGAATATGTCGAACTCGGATCTCGTCGTTTGGCACACCATCCCGTCCTGCCGCAGAATGGGGGTTGTTAGAAGAATATGTCCCCTTCTATACTATTTTTCTTAGGCGGAAGCTGCTTCTTCTTCCGCAAATTGGCTTCCGCCTTCTTCTTTTTAGGATGAGGTGGGCTAGACGTGTCTGCTGCTTTTCTCTTTCGTCCGCCTTCCTTCTGTTTGGTCACAAGTCCCTGCGCCGACTCGGCCAGACGGTCGGCCAATATATTCTTGAACTGTATCTCGCGTTCTTTGGTCGTAATGTCTGAGAGGAACTGGGTCCCTGTGTTGAGCCTTTCGTGACCGAGGGCCTTAGATCCTCGGATGGCCAGCGGCTTCACAAGCGAAATAAACCGGCTAGGAAGCTGCCGATACTGTGTCCCTTCTGCACGCAAGGACTGCCGACGTACACTGGAACGAAGAGGTAGTCCTGATATCCACCGCCACCTCCATGGAGTATGTAGTAGTCAGCGAGAGGGCCCATGTTTGTATGCCGGGGCACCCTTCCAGGTCCAAGGTATTGATACGCGGTAGCTCCGTAGACAAAAATAAAGTACAGCGACTAGTGGATTTGCGCTGTCTGCAAAGGGTACTCGTTCGACCAATTTCTTGAGGACCTCTATGGCGACTGTCTGAAATTTTGTCTTCTCCAAGGGCACGTAATACACTCTGTCGAAGACGTGATGCCCGTCGGAAGATGGGTAATGGACCGTGCGCAGGCAACGCGCGAACGTATTGTCCACCAACTGCGGCCTGATCAGTTAGCAGTACACGAAGACTGGTTGTAACTCCGTCCCTGACTCATGTTTCGGGTAAGGCACCTCGCACAGGCCTACGTCCGAAGCGCCTAGCGGCAGTTCCATAGCTCTTGGTAGTCGATCCGGGAACCTCGAGATAGTGTACTTGCGATTGCACCCTTCACGCCGGGATTTTCTCATTTCAGTGCCCTTGGCGTCCAGTAGCTTGCGGAACCTGGAGTTCAAAAATTCCTTGCCATAAACCGTTAGCTCAGCCAAAGGTCTTCTGCCTTCATTCCTGGCCAGTATGTTTATGAAGGTTGAGGTTGACCAACTTTGCAGTGGATCGGCACCGAGTAGGCTTACTTGAAGAAGGCGCCGATCGCGTTAAAAATGTACCTACTCACTCTGTCGATCGATCGATCGCCGCCCACATACTGAGACAGGTAATGGCCGGCGATCGTCCCGAAATAGGCATCTCCAAATTGCGCGACCTTTTCTTCACTGGGTACCACGTAATCTCCGACGAAGCATCTTCCATCCTCTGGGTGTTCTTCGTAGCCATATCCGGAGTCAGCTGATTTGTGGGTCTCAATCCTTGTACACACAGATCCTTGCCGACTAGCAGTGGGTCCATCAACCGCGGTTCCATAAATCGGTAGTGTAATGGAGCGCCTCGTATTCGCAGCCCGCCTGAGTAGGGAGTCCTGCACCTCCCACAACTTGACCCATCTGTCATGGGGATGCACATCCTTCTTGTTCTTCATCAGACTGCACATTTCTTTGCGGGCTCCTATGTAGACTTTGTCTTCGTCGTGATATACCCGTTCAAATTACCCAGGCGAGTCTCTATTAAGGAGTCACGGTGAACGGTCGTGCTTGTCAGACAGGTAGTGACCTTGTACAGTGAACGAAGAAAAGTATTATCTAGTGGTTCAACCACAGTGCATACGAGTCAACAGGAGAAACTTGGACGGGAAAAACACAAGTATCAGTGCTCCGATAACAATCCGAACTCACGAGCGAATCAACAGTAGCCATCTTGGTAAACCGTGAGTACACAGCGGCTACAGCCGGATCTCGATCCACTCCACATATATACACTCTCTGCTCATCACTCCACATATATACACTCTCTGCTCACCACTCCACATATATACACTCTCTGCTCATCACTCCACATATATACACTCTCTGCTCATCAC
>Ga0268261_10002127_pt1 | contig 14093 bp, 4 predicted proteins | sample TergutNc150P1_FD_190353 | JGI IMG/M metagenome (GOLD analysis project Ga0268261, IMG submission 190353) | Nasutitermes corniger P1 segment gut microbial community from laboratory colony in Florida, USA - Nc150 P1 (SPAdes) (version 2) | ecosystem: Host-associated > Arthropoda: Insects > Digestive... | reverse complement strand
CTGGTTTTATCTTCGTATCGTGGTGACAGTCGTGCTGTGGTCGGGCCGGCCCGACCACGAAGACAGCACGACTGTCACCACGATACGAGGGTAAAACCAGAGACTGCCACTGCAGTCATTGAGCTCCTGATGATGGGCGGGAAAACGCCCGAAACATGTTGGGCTGTAAACAAACGCCAGGATAAAAAACTGAAAAATTGTTGCATCACGTTGGTGATTTATTTGAATTAAATGTAAAACTCTGGTGCCAAAAGGTTAAACAGGGGGCGACAGAGAGTCCTAACAGTGAATGGTACTTACAGAACGTGGTACAGCTTGGTGTGGTCAGAATAAAATTGAACTTATTTCGGAAGGAGAATCGTTGCTGTAGTTTCGTGATTTCTGTAACGTAGTTATGGATTCCGTAAATATTGCACTTTATATTAGTAAGCTGAGCGAATATTCGCGTACCGCTTATGTTTGTGAGGACTTTATCGATTGTGACAACACACAACTCCGACGCAGCTTATCGGAAGGTACCTGTTTCCGTTTTCAGGTAAAGTAACACCAACTTCAGAACAAATTTACCACCATGCATTCTCTACATTATCAATCACTATTCATGAGAAATAAAAGTTTTCCATAAACCAATAAAGCCCACATAAACAAACCCAATAAATGTACAAACAGTAACGGCAGACACTGTAACAAGTGCCACCACTTACATTGACCAGGAAATTATAAAATTATCATAAAATCCAAGTATTATGAATATTGTAGCACCCCCTTGAACCCGCCCCTCTGTTGGCAAAATTTCACATGATTCGAATATTCGCTTGTCAATATGTACGCAGCTGTTAGGATAAATGTTTAACAACTAATATTTCCCGCATATATGATTAATCGTCACGTCATATAGACGTAGGGAGGGTAAAGGCATGGCTTCAGGTCCTTCAGTCCTGAAAGGAGAAAAGCTACATTGACAGACAGCCGGTCGCTTTACCCACGCGAAGATATTCGCCGGTACCCATCTGATACCGACTGGGTTGATGTTGGGAGCTGACGACTGTCACTGGCTGGAACCGAACCCTGATTCGTGAAGCCCGCAGTCTTGTCGTTAATACTGAGTTATTCCGTGTCCTCTTAATGCAAATAAGGAGCTTACAATAGAGAACGCGTCTGTAAACCTTGTTAACCTGTTCACAGTTGCATTGCTATTCTCTCCCGCTCATATTTAAAGCCGTATGATCAATTTCAAACACAACTGCAGCTCTCAGAACGACTGAAGCTTTCGCTTCGGGGCATAAAAACAATTAAATGCGAGGCACGTGTACATTTATTGCTACAGAACATTGAGAAAGGAATCGGTGTTGACGCAACAATTAATCATCCGCACACTGATGGACCTTTGTTTGCCTTCTTGTAACAATTGCAAAGTGAACTGGGGTGGGCCGGCCATTTTCGGGCAGTATACGTAGTGAGAGAAGTGGGCTGCAGAGTTCCCCCTGTCAGTTTTCTTTTCAGGTCGAGAGAGAGAATGAGAAAGTAGGTGAGTGAGAAGGAGGAAGGAAGAGGGAGCGAGACAGCAAGCGAGACAGAGAGATTTGTGTAGTTAAATTACCAAGCTCTTTAATTAAAATAGTTTTAGCCTGAATGAGGCAAACTGGCAAAGACAAGCAAAATAGCTTGGTGTTCCACACAAACGAGATTCTGTAGCTTCAACAGTTTTGTTTCTGGTGGGAAGTCTTGCTTATGTGTCTAAGTTAATGGTTGTATAGTAATTAGCATATAAATAATGATTGGGTTGGAGGAAGAAGGGAGTGCGGAAGGAAAGGGGAGTTGATATCACAGTTAAGGAATTCTGTTACCCGGATTTTATAATTGGGAAAGTGCGAAGAAGTTGACGGGGAATGTTGTGGAGAAGAGGCGAAACCTGATAGAGTATCCGGCGGTACTGTTAACAATGACTTCGATAGAGGAAACTTCCTCGTTCCCCGTACTTCAAGTATCGGATAGGAAACTCAATTTCAGTGCTTCATACTCTCACGAAAATAATTAGAACACGCCCATGTTAAGCTTTCAGAAAGCTGTGAGCCTACTGCAAGCCGTACCGTCTGCTCTGTCCCCAGGGGCAACGAGACTTCGAGTGAAGAAAATCCGCCATTAATCCATCATAAACTTCCGTCAAATACAGACTCTTGCGTTAGTTGTTATTCAATTTATTTTGGCCCGACATATTTCAGACCACTTGGTACCATATATTTTGGAACATATTAAGACTTCTACACATTATATATTGTATCCAGTATTCGGCATTATTAAAATGAATCAGGTCTAAATCTGGTATACCTTAACGTGTGTACGTGTACCAGACTAATCGTAACAACTATTGGCAGTTTTTGTTTTTTACTTTTTTCGACAGTTGTCCATTAGTCAGTCACACATTGCTGGGGCACTGGAGATCAAAATGGGGGACAGTTAATGATGGTGTCATTTGTAAAAAATAATACCTCCCCCGCTTCGACCTTCTTCCCGGTTATGGCCGCCTCCTACGAGGGTTCACGATCACACTCATTTAGACACACTGCACTCGATGGGACTCTTCTGGAGGAGTGATCAACCCGACGCAGAAACCTCTACCTGAAAACACACAACACACACGAGGGCCAAACATCCATACCCCTGGCGGTATTCGAACCCACAATCCCACCAAGCGAGCGACCGCAGACCAACGCCTTGGACCGCGCGGCTACTGGAATCGACATTTAATTTTATTTTTTATAATTTATTTTGCCTTGGTCATTCACTGTTGATAGTGCCGAATACAATTGATCAGAATTTTGGGGGGATGGAGAAAAGGGGCGTGGTCTATTTTAAGGTGACTTGTTTACATGGAGGGAAATTACTAAACATGCTTAACGAAAACTGCACATCTGGCTTGTGTTAGACACAGATCCGTTTCGACGAAGCAGCTGAGAAAATAAGATGAGGTTCGTACAGTGAGATGCTGATGTCCAGGCGAACACTATTGTGTGTGTGTGTGTGTGTGTGTGCGTGCATGCGTGTGCGTGTGAAATTCTGTTCTTTCTAATTTTAACAATTTGGCTTCCTTGTACTCGTTTACTGCGGACACAAATCGCCACAACATTACTGCAGACATATGGCAAATACCTGCTGTCACTCGGTGCAGAATATTTTGTGTTCCAGTTTGCTATCTGTTAGTATAAAGATTAAGATATACACAACTATAATTTTGCCTATTGTTTTGTATGGGTGTGAAACTTGATCGCTCACATTGAGGGAGGAACGTAGGCTGAGGGTGTTTAAGAATGGGGTGCTGAGGAGAGTATTTGGGCCCAAGAGGGACGAGGTAACAGGGGAGTGGAGAAAACTACATAATGAGGGGCTTAGTGATCTGTACTCACCCAATATTGTTCGGGTGATCAAATCGAGAGGAATGAGATGGGCGGAGAATATAGCACGTATGGGGAGAGTAGAGGTGTATACAGGGTTTTGTTGGGCACACCTGAGGAAAGAGACCACTTGTTAGACCCAGGCGCAGATGGGAGGATAATATTAGTATGGATCCTCAGAAAGTGGGATGGGGGCATGGACTGGATCGATGTGGCTCAGATAGGGACAGGTGGCGGGCACTTGTGAATGCGGTAATGAACCTTCGGTTTCCATAAAGTGCAGGGAATTTCTTGACTAACTGAAAATCCTGTTAGCCTCTCAAGAAGGACTCTGCACAATGGAGTAAGTAAGTACGTGTGTATAGTAAATACGTCTCGGGGGCACATGCAGCTGTCATTGCAGCGTCTGCCCTGAACAAAGAGGCAGCAGGTGTACCCGAAATATTGTCTGTCTGCCAAACGGTGCAGTGCCACATCCTATACGTAATTTCTTCCGTCGTTTCGCATCTCACATATTAATTCATTCGTTTCTTGCGTCATATCCGCATTTTCTGAGAGATTCTGGCGTAAGTTTAAAGATGGAACGTCCCTTTGTATTCGTTAAACGGATATAGCAGTTACATGACACTGCACATTTTTTGTCTTTGTATCATTTTGCTAAACGTTTCGACTTCAAAGATCAAGCCATCATCAGGCCTCTATATAAAATGATGCACGTGATGTAAATGGAATTTAATTTTAATAAATTTCATATTTTGCAGGAAAGAATGGCAATCCTCAGAATTTCCACCAGTAATAATTTTATACTGGGTATTTCTATATGTCAACGTATAGAGACCTGAAGTCGAAACATGTAGCTGAGTTGATACAAAATAAAAAATTGTACTAATCAGTGTTATTTTAGCCGAATTTTTTTTAGCGAATTTACAATTTTGAAGGTGAAATTCAGAAGGCAAAACGTAACATGTCTGCTGTAGCCAAAGGTACTTTGATATAAAGAAACGCACTGTTTTCTTTGTCTGTATGTAGGCACTATGCGTTGTGGAAGAGGAGCTGTGGGTGAGATCAGTATTTTGTGACGTTTATTGCACACACGTTTTTAAGATGAGTCATTTTTGGAGACTTGGGTAAAATTTGACTTGCCTTTCGCCTCAGTTTTGAAGTATATTGCTCAGACACGGACGGAAATTACTGGCTTGAAACTTTTGTTATTGTAGGTAAACCGTGTTTTGTAAAGATACAGTACATAATTTTAGAGTTGCAAGCAACGGGACCACAGATGGCCCCCATTATGCAGTTTGTTTCACGCACTTTATGCCAAGGTCACGCAGTACTAAAGACAGCAATACACAAAGTGGCCATTTACCATCTGGCACTTCTTAACATATTACAGTCCTATTTGTATGTTAATTAATGTGGCAGCATACTTTCCCGCACCTTTCTACTCACTCAAGAGGATGTTTTCTCAGACCAAAAACATGTTCCGTTTATTGTCCTTGAAGGTCATTAACTGTGCTTAGAGCTTTGGTCAGAGTTTCTTTGCAAAAGCTGACAGTAGAAACTGAAAATGATTGATTGACAAATTTAAGTTTTTACAGTGCTTACGACTCTTCAAATAATCACACACACACACAGAGAATAGTTAACACATCAGAATTTGCCGAAGTACAGAACACAGTACTCGGTCCTGGAACACATTACGGTGACGCTGACGGAATATGTGGCAATGCTGCTGGGTAATCCGGCGCTGTCTTGTTTAAACCTGACCGTCCCTACACAAAATAGACAGTTGCTTCCCCGACAGAGTGAGGCGAACATTACGAGAGACCGTTTAGCAGGATTACATCCACGAAATCCCCGTCATTTTCCAAGACAACCTTCAGCGTGAATCTCACGTACCTTACGGTCTTCCTACCTAAGTACTATGATTGCAGTTACCAGGTAAGCGGAAGAATACGGGCACCTCCACCACTCTGACCGCAGAAACACACTGATGTACGCCAACACTACTTTGCATGCTCTCTCGACTTGTGATATCAGCCTAGGCTGGCGGCTGAAGCTGGAGAATTTGCGGAATTAATCTTGCTATGCCTTTGAAGAAGGCAGTATCAGACATTTCATCGCATGGTAACGCACTGTATAGTGTAACCTCTTTGGATGCGCCTTGGGTTTCTGAAGGCCAAACTCTGGCACTGTGTTCGACACTGCAACTGTCCAGATGGAAGTGAGACTCGACTGAGTACAACTTGATGTCCGGAAGTTCCGTGTTCTCTTCTTTCAGCGCAAACTGCTGATTCACAAAAGCGTACTGTTCTGTTATTCAGTTGTCTTGATGATGGCTGACTGTGAATTTTGTGCTGGAAACAACGATATATCATCACAACAGGCCTTTCCCATAAATCTCTTCAAGTTTCTGCTCTAACAGGTAACTTGCCCTTCTTTTGAAATCTGATTCTTACTTCGTTTGTACTGGTAACATTTTCCCTGCGAACCGATAATTCTATGTTTAGGTCTCTGCACACGTTCACCAAACATACGTACTGTTGTCGTTAACTGTCCCTTGTAAGAAGACGGTCAGAAAAGTCTGGGCTCATTTTGAATGTTCCAGTTTCAATTTTGTCACGAAAAATCAGACGTAGATATATTCTGGTTAAAAAATATTATTACGTATTTAATTTGACATGTCTTAACTAATTAACTCTTTGTAGATAGTGCTTCTTGACTAGACCAGTGCGTGCGGGATTTGTGGCGGACGAAGTGGCACTAAGACGGGTGTTTCTCCGAGTACTTATGTTTTATCATGTCAGTATCATTCCACCAATGTCAATACACTCATATTTCATTCGGTTCGTTGTGACACTGTAACTGTCAGCTCCGGTACTAATAGCACCCCTAAACGAGGCACTGAAACAAAAGTGTTGTCAGTACAAATCATAGCAGTGGTTCCAAGAGTGTGCTTTGCGGATCCCTTGGGATCCGCAGAGCAGTTCCCAGGGGATTAATGGATACATTTCTGCAATGTCTGCTTTGAAGATTATCCATGTTTTAATGAAAGAAACAATGTTTTGTTAAAAATAATCGCGGAACTTCTTTAATTGACGATGTGTTTATTTCGTATGACCGTTAGAATATCAAATTAAGAACCCCCCTGTATCCACTAACCGAGCGACAGTCAGTTTAATTAAGGTCAAGCAATGCAATGCATTGTTACGTATGGTACCGGTATGTATAGATAGTTTTCTAATATCAGTTCTGAGGTATAGATTGCTAATTTTGGATACCTGTCAACGGACAGCCTATGTAAGCATTTATTACGTGGTTATTTTTTTAAGCCAAAAGGGGGGCAGCGAGAAAAATGTTTAGGAAACACTGAGTCATAGCAATGGGTTGGGTAGGCCCCCTCAGATTCCGCTGCGCAGGGGCCTCTTGTGCCAAGATGCCCCCCCCCCCAAACCTACAGAATACCTAATCTGTTTCAGTTCTATAAAACTGAATTCCTTTCTTCTGACAGAAGGCAGTTTTCTGAGAGACCTGGGAGTAACTTCGCTAATAATTACAGGGCGAGCGGGGGAGAGGGCTTCCTTCTTGGTTACCTACGCCTGTGGATCACAACCGTCAGTGTACAACCTACACATAAATTAACATCCAGTTTTCAAAACCTCAACATATTTCGAACGATGATACAACCCCTACATTCGTAATAATGTAGTCATTTGGGTTTTCTGTTGACAGTGCTTGGGCTATGTGTGTGCGTGTGCGTGTGCTTGCGTGCACGCGTGCGTACGTTCTCTCGGTAATACACGGGCAATGTATATGTGTATTTAAAAACTCGTTTTGCTTTGTGTTCCCCTACTTTTCTAAATACGTGCTGTTCTATTTCAGTGTCCAGGGAACGCTCATATTGTCTTCGTTTCCTACTTCTCTATCAGGGCCAAGGAAACAGATAATCCAGCGAATGTGGTGATTAGGACGACAGGCATGGCCAAGATATTTTACTGGAATCGGTGTTAGCTGCTAGATTATTATTGCTTCAGTCAACCATCCTATGTGCTAGCTCATTCCATGTCGTCGCAAGGCATACCTCTGCGACGAAACTCGATTCCTCGTAAGAAGCGTTTCTATAAGGCAAAATGATTAATTTGGATGGAGTGACTGCAGAATTTCAGCACGATTCGATAACCCGTTCGATAGCGCACTGTCAACCCCTTGTATCAGAATTCCTGTTAAGAAGCTAGTAGTTGCTGAGTCGCCTTATGGAACTCGAGCACGTATTGCCGCCTCTCAAAGGGCCAGGCAGTGGCCGAGGACCTGTGTAACCTTTCCTGTTATACTGATTTTTGACAACGAAAAGTTCTTTCCTACGGAACCTCAAGCTGGAGAACCACCCTTTGTCGGTCCATCTGCAACTTCGTGTTCAAAATATCCTCATACCGTGGGGAAGGGTGGGGGGGGGCTACTTAATAAACAAAAATAACTAAATATATGACATTTTTTGAAACCCCCACTCTTACGTGTTAATTGTTATTGTGAAATAAATTGGAAGTTTATTTGTCATTTTTGTTTAAAGGAAATGTTGTTTAGTTTAGGGAATTACACGTCTGCCCGCATCAAAACTTCCCTATCGGTTGGCTGAGTAATGCCATCAGAAATTAACTGTGTAACCATTCACAAAATGAAATGCAAAGGATCACCCTGTAGTCTATCTCCATTGTGTAACTACAGCGTGACACCATTCGGTTCCCATATGTAGTTCAGCTCAGAAACTCTCAACATGTTTTATGGCTGTATTAAACCGTTCTTACAACTCGAAGATTTTTGTCACCATTAAAACTTACTAATGTAATGTAGAAACGTTAGAGGATGGGCGATTTAATCATCTAATTATTTTAATAACAGTCGTGTGTTATCAATACATGTATGCTTGGTACAGGAACTTTAAGAAAAACAGTCTTTTATGTGGCATTTGCTTGCCTGTGCTATTGTCGTCGACAAATGCCTCCCACGACTGTCCTTTTGAACTACCATTACTAATGCAACACTCTTTCTTTATTTCTTGCTTGCTTGTTTACTTTCTTTCTTAGTCTGACCAATTGTACCTAATCTTTGTAGGTGTAGAAGTTTACTGTTACACGTCATCACACTCAGACACACCACACTCGGTAGGACTCCTCTGGACGAGTGATCAGCCCGACGCAGAGACCTTTGCCTGACAACACACAACACTCACAAGAGCAGACATCTATGCCTCCGGTGGGATTCGAACCCGCAATCCCAATAATCTAGCGGTACGTCTTAGATCGCGCGGTCACCTGGATCGGCTCTGCAACACCCTGCAGATTAATATTCTTACTGCCGATGTAGGATGGCGATGAAAATGACAATTGGCATTGCAAATTCACTCTGCAGTTATCCCTCTATTTAGGATGAAGTTTATTTAAATAATACACACAAATTCAATTCCTACCACAAAAAAGAACTTGCTCCATGTCTATCACAAAGACCCATCGGTTATGTCTGTTACGGTGTACATATGTACTAAGAACTGTACGAAACACAGAGGTCTAAGTAGCGGTTGTGGGCAGTATTCAGAAATTGTGAATGAGCAACAAGGCAGTTTGTCTGTAACGGTGGGCCTTTATGCAGCAGTAACGAAGTCTTTTTATCAGTTCTGCTCGAAACTGTTTGTCCTCCTTCACTCCCCTTAAATTGTTTCATGAAGTTGTGACGTAAAAGAAACTTTTCTGTTTGGAATTATTCGTTCCATTTGAGATTCAACCATGCCGATCATAATCACAAATTTGAATTCTGAAATTTCGTCAAGTTCGTCCAACTTCTCATCTAATTTTATTTTTATTTTATTTTCTATTTTATTATTTTTTGCAGAGGCTGTGAGAAATGCGGCAGTAATAACATTTTTTCTCCACTCAAGTGCTCTGAAATCCAGAGCTGGGAGACTGAACGTCACATACAAATGTGTGTGTGTGTGTGTGTGTGTGTGTGTGTGTGTGTGTGTGTGTGTGTGTGTGTGGACGATATATTAAGGAAGTTTACGTAACAAGGCACAGAATGTTAAAAAAAAAGTATACAACAAAATTACTTGTTAAATTTTACTCATAAGAGAGGACAAAATATTAGGAAAAATCTTTACAAGAAATTGTAAAACGTTAACGACATCTACGCAAACAAAGTTCAGCATTTTATCCAGTAATTTAAATATGTCATGACCAGGGACTGATGCTTCAGTATGAGAATAAAACCAACCAGTGCATATAAGATGTGTGAATTTATTATTTGCGTCGAAAACCTCCGATTTTTACATGATTTGGCCACCTTTTGTGGTCATCTTTAGGGAGGTGTTGTACGAAGGATATGTTAACAAAGGACTCACAACCAATATATAGATATAAAATATTATGTTTTAAATACATGTTTAAATATAAAATATATAAAATTGTGTTAATTTACTTGTGTAATGAGTGTTCCTGTGTTGTATGTGTCGTAGCGCCATCATGAAATGCAAGAAATGCGTGTGTAGGAGGTTATACGTAAATATATTGATAAATGAAATTGTACATTGTAGCGAGCATGTGAGAATGGTTATCAGTATGTTAGGTACCAAGTAGGGTGATGTAGTGTCTGCAGGCCGCACTGTACTGAAGTCGACATTCAAATGGGAGAGAATGAATGTGGGTCATGCGCATGCGTGTTTGAGTTGTATGTCGTAATTGTGATCAAAATGAGGATTTTATCTCTCTCGGATTGTTCATTGATGATAGTGTTATATTGTTGGAATAGCTGAATATAGAAGTTTTCTAATGAGTTCATACGTCGACATTTGGGGCTGGGTGGAGTACGAACATGATGACGTTCATAGGTTCATATTCGTGTTTGTTGTGGAGAACGTGAAGTTTATATGCCGAATGGGAGTTACTGGAGGTGATGTATCTGATGTTCTTTATATCTTTGCTCTAAACGTCGGTCACTTTGACCTATATAAGAGAAGTGACAAGTATGATATTGTAATTGGTTCATGACACTGCGCATGAATGTATTGGTGTTATTTGTTCGACTGTCCATTATATCATGGCTTGTGTTACTTGTGCAGAATGTTATTTGTAGTGTAATTTGCCTTATCATTTGGTTATAGTAAGTGAAGGTGACCCATTTGTGGGGGTTGGAAGGTGTATTATTGTGTGAAGGTGGTAAAGATAATTTTCGAATTATTTCTCTATCGAGTTTTAAGATTACTGAATAAGGAAATCCTTTAGTCTTGACGATGTATAGAATCGTGTTCCATTCTTTGTGTTTGTTTTCAGTGTTAAAAAGTAATGTGTATAAGGTATCTGTTGGCTGCTAGATTTTGTTACATGGGGTGGTTGGAAGAGAAATGAATTGTGGTATCTGTACAGGTGGGTTTTCTGTAAACATCAGTGTCAAGCCCCTGTGTATTCCCCTAGATGTGAAGAATAAAAAAATTGATAGTATTATTTATTTCGTGTGTTATTTGAAATTGAAGATTAGTATGAAGTGAGTTGGTATATGACAAGATCTGTTCAGAAGTGATTTTGGTGTTATCGTAAATTGTTAGAATGAAATCAAAATAACGGGTGTAGAAGAGGATGTGTTTGTTTTCAATAGCAGGTTTGATGTTCTGGGTTTCGTAATATTGAACGAGTATTTCTGCATAAGTGCTGCTATAGGTGAACCCATCGTGACGCTTGTTGGAGGTTTATAGAAGCTGTCTTTTAATTGGAAATAATTCTGGTTTAAAATGTAGTGTATGTAGTGCTTGTATGATCTGTTGTTTTATCATTTTCTCCGTGTTATTAAGGTTATTTAATGTTTTCGTTACGTGTAATGTCTGTTCAAGTGGTATATAGACATATAAGTCTTTAATATTGAATGCTAGGGGTCTATATTCATATCTGATATTAAGGTTTGCTGGTTTCGACATATATAATAAATTAAAATATGTTGTTAGTTTTATTCTCATATTGATTCATGCAGTATATACATTTTAGTTGTGTTCAAGACACACGAAAGTACTGTGCATAATGAAATAACGAATTTACTGCGCAGTAGATGTCATATTCTTAGATTCTTAGGTGAAGAAATGACTTCGGGTCTGCCAGCATTTAATATCAGTGTTGTATAAACTTGTGTATGGAAATGGGACATTTTAGTTGTCTTAAAAGCTATGACATTACGTAAAATGTATGCGTCTGTGTTCCTAATCACCCTATCGCAAATAATTTAAAAAGTTGGTCTCTATTGGTGTTGTCATCACCATCCTAACGTGCATTTTATTTCATAATTGCCTTCTGTAGAGCTAAAGGAAGAACTGTCGCTGTATGTTCACTGTCACATTATGTCCTTGAGAACAGAGAAGTAGAGGAAGATTTTGGCCCCTCTTTACACGTGGTACCGTGCCGAGCAAGTCTGCCTTTAACACAATATTGCAGACTCTTGTTCAAGCATCTAATGAGCACCATTCATTTGTCTTTCAAAACTTAACTCCATAGAAAAAGGGAGTAGGCTATCCCAGTCTAGCAGTAGCAGCTCTGCACACTATAGTATCTATATATACATACAACAGGCGAAGAGTTTTTAATTAATAAAACGCAGCAGCGCAATTTGCTCGTTAAAAAAGTTACGCCCGGATCTCGTTCTGCTCATTTTCGCTCGGTAGGCAAGAGCCGCTCTGCGTTCAGCCCACTAGAGCACCGCCTCTAATACCAACTTCCGGTTTATCTATTGACGTCACAGACGATTAATCTTCGTTATGCGTTTTACGTTTCCAAAACGTAATAAGCGTGAGCTTAAAATTAGAAACGTCCCTCTTCCTCCCTTCCTGTCTTCTCTGTCCCTCATTTTTCTACAGAAAAAAAAAGAAAAGAAACATAATAATCGCATTATTATGGCGCTGCATTAGCTGAAGCTAGCACGTAATTATATCCGGGACCGGAGAGAAAATGTCTGTAGCACACGGAAATACGAAAGGGGAGGTTTTTGCTCGGTATTAATGCACCCCATTCCTAATAGGGTTGCATTGACGGTACGTGTTAAATCCGCAAGTCAATCAAAACAGATGCGTTCGCCGGTTTTCTGCTTCTGATTCACGCATGTTCTAACAGAAATGGTACGGTAGGTTTTGTATCGTGCGAGATTCCTCTTTAAGGATAAGAAATATAATCAGAATTTATCCCTTAACTGGAATATACTTAGTAGAACACAGCGTCTGGGCTTCCTTCTACCAGGGAATGTCAGAATATTGTCGTGTTTCAATTTTTTGTACAAGTTTTCTTGTGCGCGTTTAGAATTCAGAAGAGAAAATTCCGCTCGGCAGGACGAATATTAAAATCAATGTTAAGGAACTGGAATCTGATGGTTGGTTTGAATTCAGCTGTTTAAGGCAGGGCATGGTAATCGGCTATAACAACTGCAGTGGACCTTCAGCTTACATAAAAAGGAGCATGTCTTATGTGTTCCTTAGTGATGAGACGTGAAGTTCCATAATAAGAAGTAACTTATTTATATCTTAGCAAAGATTCGTCACTTAGGATACTGGAGTCAGGCACCAAGTGTGCTCACGTTAAACGGTTTATGACTGATTATGCATATTATGTTATTCTTACGCCGCTTGCATTGAAAACTTCAGTTTTCACGTTTTAACACAGATGACAGCTCTGTGTTCGAAATCGTGCCATCTGAATGATAAAGGTATAACTAACATACGGTTTTAACAGCAACACGGACCAGGGGGAGGATGGAAAAAAGGAGCAGCAAGAAATGGATAAAAGAAAGGAAGAAGGGAGTGGGGGATGAGGTGAAAGAAATGATTCACCCTTAACGGTTAGTACTTACATATCCTGTCACAAACATTTTAAAAACCTAAACCCGTCCGTTTCGACTGCATTTACAGGTTAAGGGTTTAGTGCCTAGCTGGAGTTATATATTCTACTTTGTCTGCTACTTTTGTTATCCGTGTTTCCCCTCACCTGGGGCTGGCGGCCATTTATCAAGCCGTATATTTGTTTTCTACCGCGAGTCTCGGCTGTTAGCAGCGTCACGCGTTGTGGCGGCGGCGTCAACCGCTAAATGGAATGAAAGGCCCTCTCTCGGGCTCCCTCTCTTCTTTGTCCCCACAACTCATCCAAGCAAGTGCAGAGTGTGACCCTGTGTGACCTGAAATCTGACCCTCTCAACATCACGTAATGAGAAAGTAACTCCTGTAGCAAGGAACTGAGATGTTTTTATCACCTAACCAAGCTTAAAGTACCCAATCTGGATACACACTTGCGTCTTTCTGAAAATTAGTAACTCGTGAGAATGTAAAGGGACCAAGTGACGGACACAAGTGTTGTTCAGTGAACGCAAAGATGTGTGCATGTCGTGAAGGAACATGGAGTTGTAGAATTATAGCTCCTCTCATTCATAATCGCGGCACTAGATGCAGCGAGTGATCAGCTTCACGCCCCCGTTAAAAGCCACCAGGTACCCTTTGAATAGGAGGTTGGGTGGGCCCAAGAACCTGTCTGGGTGCTGGTGAATATTGAAAGACCCCTTCTTCTCGCTGGGAACTGCACCACATTTCGTCTGTCGTCCGACCAGTGCCGGGACGGTAACTGTCCAGGGACAACTAGTTTATTCCCTTGTGTGTGAAACACAGGTTTTCATTGAGGTGATGCGGGGATGATGGGG
>Ga0268261_10002126_pt1 | contig 14097 bp, 15 predicted proteins | sample TergutNc150P1_FD_190353 | JGI IMG/M metagenome (GOLD analysis project Ga0268261, IMG submission 190353) | Nasutitermes corniger P1 segment gut microbial community from laboratory colony in Florida, USA - Nc150 P1 (SPAdes) (version 2) | ecosystem: Host-associated > Arthropoda: Insects >... | reverse complement strand
AAATATAAGTACTGAGTATTTTAAACATGCTGCACACTCTCTGTTTTTCTCTTCAAAATGCCGTTTATTTCATAATGCTACCTTTTTTGGTTCCTGTATTATTCACATTTTACATACAGAGTGTGCAAAATTTAAATGTAAAACTCCGGTGCCAAAAGGTTAAAATTAATGTTATTGAAACTGGGTATATGGATGAGGAATGGACTCAACTGGTGATTAAAATCCTGTTAAAGTAACTGTGCATATCTCGATGCCAAAGTAACCAGTTTTTGCCACACAAACAAAAAGTGGAGATATATAAAATAAAAAAACAGCAGTTGGCTACTGTAGTATGTCCAGTGAAAGGCAAACATGTTTCAAGAAAGGCGCTGAATGTTCATAAATCCGAAAATATCAATTTTGATATGATTTGGGAAAGGTCATTTATTCCTGACAGTTAATATAATAATTAAATGTAGTGTGGGGACACCCCACATGCCCAGAAACGACCATTTCCACACGAACCAACCAAAAAGCTAACTGGGGTGGGGCGAAAGCGTATGTCGACGTCCCTCGGGCTGTATAGCCATTCCTGCGTTGACCGCATCGGTGGGCTTAATAACAGACACCCTAAACTATAACAGGGATTGCGCTTACGCTAACGATTTCCCGTCGCGGTTGAAGCCCCCGCCGTGGGCAAACTGAGGACCATTGCTCAAGAGGCAATAGGTCTTATGCGGGGGTATCACTTTGACTGGAAGGTTTTCTGGGATTCGATCCCAGAATGGTAATGTTTAAAGTTAACGATGGACTAATCGCTGAAATATTTAGCCGCCTTACTTGGGTAGAGTGCGGGCCGTGCCCCGTCTTTGCGAGTTATACCCTGGCATTTACCTTACAACTGAGGAAAAACCTCAGTCAGGGTAGTCGAAGATTGCCAGTCGGGCACGATTCGATGTGCCTTGCGGGTAGCCAGGACAAGTCGATACCGAATTCCTTGCTTTAGGGGAGTCGGGTCAAAGTTCGGTCAGCGTAGATGTCTGCCGATCTATGTAACTAAGGGGTTTTCCACATCAGGCAACTCTGAGTCGAAACTCTCAGAGATCTGATATGGTCGGAAAAGTAAGGGACTCCCACATCAATGTGAATTTGCCTGTTACCAATGTGCCAACGTGCACTGGTAGCAATGCGAAGACCCTTAGTCTGCATCACCTGATATGGGAGCGAGCGTTGGACCTCCGACACACTGGGGTGCATAACCGTAGTACCGCTGCGTATGGCCAAAGCGTGACAGTGCTTGCACTGCAGAGGACCTTTTGGGGCGATGGGGCAGACCGCAGAGTTTGATCAGAGAACGCAGTTTCGCCACTACAGGTCCCCGACACAAAGTGCGGGGTTAGGTGCGGGTTTTAAAGACATCTTGGTCACGGAGCCCTGAGCGGAGCTGCAAGACTCCCTGGACACTGATGGCCAGAGTCTCCAATTCCTGCTGGACGACATCCTCAGGCATTTTTCTGCCCAGTTTCTTAACCAGCAGACGAACACAACGATCCTCTGGGAGAGAGGTGTGAAATCTCACACCCTTGCTCTCATCAAGGAATCGCAGTGCCCTGACTGGGTCTGAAGCCATTACCGCTTTGTGAGACAAGCATCAGCCTTTTCCCTTTAATTTGAGCCGAGCCCACTGTGACACGAAACCCGTATCCAGGACAAAAAGCCACTCATGTCCGTGATCCCTGAGAATTAGATATGGGACTTGTTTTGCCGCTCACCTGCGGGAGCGACACTACTAGTGGCCTCTTGGGCGCTTAAAGTGCTGCCATCAGACATGCCACACAGAGGCCCGGGCATGCCTCCGAGAGAAATGCGCCTAGTGGCTGCCTCAGATGAGGCAGCGGGTTCAGATTGATCTGAACCCTTGGCTGGGGGCTTGTGTGGCCCAGTTGGCTGTTGCGGGCCGGCGCGCCCAGCTACCACCGCAGCATACGCCAGCCCACCCTCGGTAGATCCGACTTGCCGGCTTCTCTGGGCAGCCAGTTCACCCATGGTGCCCTGGGCAGCGGGCACGCCACTGAACAGATGCCCGGGCGCAGGGCGTAGGCTGGCCGGCTCAAAGGGCAGTCTAAAATGGAAAGCTCTTTTAGCACTCCTTTTCCTCACGGGGAGCTGCGGAGAGTCGCTGGAGATTAGAGCCTCACTCCCGACTCTGCTCTGGCGCTCGAGGGCCGAAAATCGTAGCGTTAGCCTTGGAGGCCGCAAGGACCTTCTTCTTGCCAGCCGCCACTGCTTTCCATAGCCCTCGCAGAATGACTGGGGAAAGATCGATGTTGGAAATAACCTTAATGAAGGCTCACTCATCCTGCCTCAGCATTACGCCTACCACGGGAGCACACCTTCCTCTCAAAGGTTTCTCTGATCCACTGGTGGGTTAAAGGTAGTAGGCCGGTAAAAGCAACCCTCCTTCCTCTCCTGCTCAATATACTACTTTCACTGAGCCAAGCAACGTCTTACTCTGGAGTCAAGCGACAACCACAGATCATCAATGCCCAATGCTCTGATCATCCGTGATCCCGCTCCCCTTTCCATGCATCACCAATCGGTAATTGTTCGCCCGAACACTCCTACAAGCGCTGTCTGCTAACCAGTCGCACAGCAGGCAGTCCAGCAGGAACACTGGATAAAAGCCGACCTGTCTTGGCTACTAGCAGCAGGAAACAGATGGTTATGATCTGGATTGAATTCAGTTAATGATTGAAAACATTGATTGGAGGATTAATATCGGGAGATCATTGAGAAGTTGTGGAGTGATGGGATTGATTTTCCCTTTGGTTAAGAAATGTGTTAGAACCAGGGATTCGGAAGAACAGCATGCGAGAATGGGGAGATATTTTCAACCAGCGGAGCGAGCCGCCAATGTAGAAGAGAAGCCTGTGCCCAAAGCACCATGATGAGGCAGGAAGAATTGGACTTTATCAAGGTTATTTCGACGCTGGAATTCTCCCCTGCCCTCAAGGAGCTGAGGAAGGCCGTGGCATCAAAGCAAAAGAGGGAGTCTTTGGTGCCTGTTGGGAGCCGTAGCATCACGCCTGGAAGCGGGATCAACGCCTCCCAACGATCGTCTGCCCAACTCGCGAGCAAGCTCAAGGCCAACAAGCTAGCCAGCTCGGGCAACTCATCAGAGCCGAACACTAGATGCCCAGCGCCCAGCGCTGGGTCCGCGTCCTGCCTGCGCCTGTAGCTGATGTCACGTGCAAACACACTGCTGTCCGCACCTGACAACTCGGGTCCCCCGACAATGTTGTGACGTACGCGTATATAGTGGCCGAACCCGTCGACCGAAAGGCCAAGTGAATCGCTCAAACCCATGTACATGGGTTCGGACTTGTCCGAACTCGGTGTCTGCTCTGAGACAGACTCTAAACACATGTACATTAGTGACATGCACGAGCCCCTGAACGACATGCTGGGTGACACCAATAATCCAGACGCCAAAGTTACCAACATCTGCACTCCCGAAGAACTTCCTAATAAAACACCCATCTTTATTTCACGGGTATCAGACATTCGTTCCTACCTGGTCTGGTTAGGGGTGTCTTGCCCAAGTGGTCTATCGGTCCAACTAAAGGGCGAGAAGCTGATGGTTGTACCAGCTACTAACGATGGATTCAGGGCTACGGTCAGTGCTCTGCGTTCCCTTGACGGGAGTAAGGGTGTAAATTTCTACACTTTCTCGATCCCAGAGGTCCGCTGTGTGCGGCTACTGGTCAAAAACCTAGGCAAGAAAATTCCTGAGAGTGTCGTCCGTGAGGACCTGGAAGCCCTGAGCAATCGTGTCCAGGGTATCATGCAGCTCCGCACCGGCCGCCGCGACCAGGACCTCATCAATAATCGCCCTCCTACCCCTCATTTCACAGTATGCGTAGCTAGGGGACCTCAAGTGTCCAGGGTACGATCTCTCACCCAGCACTGCCGTCTGCGAGTGACGGTGGAGTCGTACGTTGCGCCCAAATGTCCACTGCAGTGCAAGCGCTGCCAAGGTTGTGGTCGCACGCAGAGTAACTGCGAATACGCACCCCGGTGCATCGCGTGTGGCGGATCTCACCTCTCCGGTGAATGCTTGACCCCGCGAGGACATCCGCAGTATTGTAGCTGCGGGGTGACCATATGGCGAACTACCGGGGCTGGGGGAGGTGGAAAGAAGCAAAGGCGGCTCTTGCAAGGCAGACGCCCGAGTTAGACCAAAAGAGCGCTGCCACAGGCCGCCCTGCCGCCTGCGCCGCCGTTCTCCTGACCGCTTGGCTGTGGCCAAAGCTGAGTACGACTCTATGTTGTGGGACGGTACAGCTAGACGTGCCGATGGACCATGGTCATCCGCCCTCCATCTCGTGACCAAGAAGGGCAGCGGTTGGAGGCCGTGTGGAGATTTCCGAGCCCTTAACTCTCGCACTATCCCCAACCGATGCCCAGTCCCACACATACAGGACTACACCCATCACCTTTCGGGTTGCACCATTTTTTGAGAACGGACCATCCTGCCGCCAATGGCCTAGTGGATAGGCTACACCGCACGCTGCAAGCCGCCATCATGTGCCATGCGGATGAGCAATGGACCGAGGCTCTGCCGCAAGTCCTCCTCGGCATACGCACCACTTACAAGGAGAACCAGCAGTTATCCGCAGCAAAGCTAGTCGATGGCGAGCTCCTGCGGGTCCCCGGCAAACTCCTGGCACCAGCCGTCCCGAACGTCGAGCCATCCGCCTTCTACAGCAGTTCCGCCGCCGCATGGACTAGCTGCGACCAACCCCGGCAGCGCGCCTTTCGTCCCCTGCTACATTCATTCACAGGGATCTCAAGCATTTGACCTACTATTTCTATGGCAGGAAAGCCGTGCGTCGCGCCTTTGACCCGCCATACAGCGGCCCGCACAAACATGTTGCCAGCACCGACAAAATGTTCAAGATTTTCGTGCGCAGCCGGCAGGTCATTGTGTCAGCAGAACGAGTCAAGCCGGCAGACATTTTGGAAGGTACCCAGCACGACATTACTACCAACACTAGCATCTCACCAGCTCAAACCCCACAGGGCGCCACCCACAGCAAACACACCACCGACTTAGGCTCCGCTAACCAGAATCTTCGGTCGCAGTGTCCGCTTTTCGGCTCGTTTAAACACCTAAGCCCTCTTATCTGCAGGGGGCGGGGTGATAGAATACCCCACATGTCCAGCAACGGCCCTTTCCACGCGTAGCCAACCGGTAGTCGTTCGCCCATCCACTTCTACAAGCTCTGCCTGCTAGCAAATCGCAGAGCAGGCAGTCTAGCGGGAGCACTGGATACAAGCCGACCTGTCCTGGCTTCTAGCACCATTCACTGCTCATCGAAAAGAGTATTCTTCCTCTGCTACCAGAAGGAGTATCGACGTTTGGCCGTACAACCACGGTGCCTGGCACCAAAAGGAGTAGCGACGCAGCGCTATTTCGGGCATTCATAGCTCAGCCAGCAGCATTCGGCCCTGACTGAGCTAGCACCGTCACAAAATGCAACGTCATACGTATATGCCGAGCCTCCTATATACCGCAAAATAATGGCTACTACACACTAATTACGGATTACACCGATGTGAATAAGGCATCCATTGACAAATAAAAACACGGAACAGAGACTAAGAATAATACATTTACCAGCCGTAAATCAGCATATACGACAAAAGTCACAGCCCAGGCTTTATATCATGTGCAAAACTCCCAATAACAAAACAGTACATATATTTTTAATATTACCAACTTAAAAAAGGAAAACTTTTAAATGTATAGTATATATTTAATTTTGTTCTAGCTTCCAACAGTTGCATAGTATTATAAAAACTTTTATATATCGCAAGATAAAAACCAGTAATTTTATAATATTTTAATACAGTTTAAAAGTTATATGGGATCCCATATTACATGAATGCTATCTGCACTACATACACCTTATTCTAACTTTTGTGAAATTGATCTGACGATGGTCATTTGACCGAAAAATGTTGTCAAAGTAAAAATTAAAAATAAATAAACAAATATAAAAAATGTGTTTGACTGTAACCTTAAAACTATTTGTTTTCTTTTAAAGGGGGTTAAGTGCCTGAGGAAGACTACATCTTATGAGTGAAGTGCAAATCTGTATTATTAGATATCAAATGCCATACAGAGGAGAAATAAATGTAGCTAACAGAGGAGAAAAAGATAAGTATGTGTTTAATATAAAAAAGAGAACGAAAGCAGTGTGCCAAGTAATAAATAGTGGTTTGGGATAAAACGCCAAAATAAACACAAAATTGAACTGACATAAGGAACAGACAAAATAGCAAATCCACATGATGTTAATGCAAAGCTTAACTCCTTTTTTCGGGAATAGCTGAAAAACTTCTACAACAAATGAAAACAGAAACTCAAACTATTCGTCATAGAATCAATGTTCACTTAACCAGTAAGTGAAAATGCAGTAAAATAATATAGAGGGCGTATGGTAGCCCCATGTTACACACCACAGCATGTAGACGTATCGTGTTTAGGAGCCTTTCTTGAAATGCTAATATGAAACTCTTAGAAGCAACTTTATGTTAGGTATACGATCGATCACTGATGATGTATATTCTACAGATTATTCATTATTTCAATATTTACCATTTAACACCTAACCTTACCTGGGCTGCACCTGGATTTCGACATGCAGCAATTATTATGTTGGGTGGTATCGCGTGTTCAGCTAGTTTCCTAACCAGTTCAAAACCAATACCACGACTAGAACCTGTTACTAAAACAGACTTCATTATTGAGCGTAACGAGCACCGAAAAGGACTAATCTGGAGTGCCGACTGCACAACAATTATTTTATTCTAAACTGTAAACTTTCAAATATCTGGACTGCGTAATCTAATCGCAATGTTACGTAACAAATACAGTAACACAACTATGTATAGCCGACCATTACCACCTATGCTCGACTCCAGCCTCTCCGTCAGGGCTTCTAATATAAGCTGGTTGATTACGCAAGACCACCTTCGCACCGCATGCAACGTCTGTTCGTACGAAATCGTTCTCGTCAGTAGGGCCACCTAGCTTTGTATGTAGCAACTACTAGGATTCTTTCCCGTGTTTAATTTAAACAGGACGGGTCGTAGTCACCACTCACATTCATCTACAGCCGCAGATGCTGCAGACAGACGTATTTGCCGCAGACTCTGTTTATTAGTCCCTGTCATTGTTTCTTATCGTCGTTTCAGAACGTACAGATACGACGCAGAAATGCTTAAAATGCAGGGACGAGGGGCCGAGACCGAAAAACCGAAATAGAAGGCACTCTGGTATTTTGCGTAAAATAGATGGCTAACGAGTGCGAATCGCTTTCTATTTATGACAGTTCCCAACTTCGACTATGATGACCGAATGCGGTGTAAGATCAGATGGAAATACTCCGGCAAACGAGGACATGTTATTCATTATTTTTATAACTATAAAATCTATGGTGATGTTCCTCAATGTGCCTAACTAACACTACCATCATGTTCGATATACAGTAGGCACGTGATAGCGTCAAATTTCAACTCGAAGCGAATGTTGCCACGGTCAGAGAGACCGACGTGCAAATCCGAAGCCCCTTGCTCCGGTATGAGATCGAAAATGAGGAGGAAACCCCTATTTATGAACAAATCGGATATATTTATTTATTTATATTTCATCTTCCATTGATCCATTACAAGGTCAAAGACCAACTGGATGTGGAAGTAGTCAAGGTACATTTAATAGTTACAAAGAGTATTACTAGATTCTAAGAGTAAAATAACATTGAGATACATTGTAATGGATTTAAAACTTAAATACACTATCACAATACTTTGGGTCAGTGCGTAGTTACGCAGAAGTGTATGATTAAGGCTTATTCTTGTACAGATATTGGTTTAAGGTTTCCTAGGTTTACAAATACTGTAGTACTCATCCAACTAATATAGTGTTGTCTCCAATAAGAATTTTTTCAAGAGTGACCTAAATCTGACGGGATTGTGAGACTTGTTTTTTAGAGGGGCAGGGAGTGTATTAAACAACTTTATTCCCATATAATAGGGTCCTAGTTGATACTTCTTTAGGTGAGCCGAGGGTTGGTGTAAATTTAACTGCTGTCTTGTATTAATCGAGTGTAGGTCTTTGTTTAAGGAAAATAGTTTTCTATTCTTTACCACGAACAGTAGGAGACAAATGATATATTGGGAGGCTAATGTTAAAATGCCAAGTTCAGCAAACAGTCCTCTACATGAGTCTCTTCTCCCACACCCCATCATAGTTCTAATCACCCTTTTCTGCAATAAAAATACCTTTAAGGTGTGAGGCGATTGTCCCCAGAATATTACACCATACGACATTATAGCGTGAAAATAAGCATAATAGATGGTTTTCAAAGTCTGGTGAGAAACATAGGGTTTGACCGATCGTACAGCAAAACAAGCCGAGCTCAGCTTAGGTAAAATAGCATCGATATGAGTTTTCCAGGTCATGGTGTCATTAATGGTTAGCCCCAGTTCCTGGTGAAGGAGAAATAGCTCAAGTGCAGTAGGTGTTAATGTGAATGCATTGGTGCCATTGGTATCAGAAGATGAGTGACATGAAGTACAGATGTATGTGACATACGTACTTGAACATGTCAAGACATGATACATGCTGAAAATACAGTGATTTATAACTTGGCTAATGATGATGTTGAAAGCTTCAACAAAGAAATGGCACGTGCCAGCTTGGAGTGGCATGTCATGCAGTCTCCAGATGAAGACTGGAGGCGTATTTTGGCCAGCAGGGTTATGAAAGTCAGTGGATTGCATCTTGGTTGTTTTGCGGCCTAAAGTGGGAAGCTAGAGCACAGCTTTCTTTGCTGACATCATGTATGAACTGTCATGAAACTTTAGTGAAACAGACCTATCTTTGTGCACCTCACCACCCAACTTAATTGCATGTAATGTGCTCATGACTTTTGTATGACCTGTACAACTAATGCATTATTATTTATTCTTCTATCTGTAAGTATATTTCTTGAATTATGTAGCTTGTATTTTAGGGGGGGGGGGTTAGATCATGCATTGATGTTAACATTGGTGCAGTGCTGGGCTGTAAATCTATAACCACTCTTAGAAATTAAGCTATGGTTGTTTTATTCATAGTTATTACATTTGAAGATCTTGTAATAATGTAATGTTTGGTAGTGTGTGTTCATGTGCATGGTATTTGAACATAATATCATTTAAGTAGAACTTAAAATTTTTCACCTATTGTGTTCTCCAATAAATTTAAGAGCATCAAGTATGATGTAACAGCTGTAGGTATCAGAATTTGGTATGTTTGATGGTAAATGTAGTTGTATTTGTTTCGTTTATATGTTGAGTGTTGCATATAACTTTGACACTTGTGTTGACTGTAAATCCATCTACATATTTTGCATTTCAGAAGAGCCTAGAGGTTTTAATTTTATTATATCTCTTTCTATTTCTTGTTTCGTTTGGGGAAAGTAAAAGAAACTTAACACAGAAGTGGTGCAAAGTACTGCAGCATTAAATATGTGTTGGTAAATAAAATAATGTGATGCTTGTCATTCAGTGTTCCCAGCATCAACCATCCACACAATTGTCACTTATATTTCGGAAGTTCTTTACTTCAGGTTTTCACAGTGGTGAAGAAATGTAATATGGTCTTGGTTAAAATAACATGTGGTGTGTTTTAGAGGAATATACTACTTGTGTCTTCAGGAGACTGTCTGAAGATGGAGGTAGTATATATATTTAGAACAGCATCCATACCAGGTTTGGTGTATGCGTGGAAGTACACAATTTTAGTCCTTTTCGGATTGAAATTATATCACGAAATGGAAGGGGATGGGGTTTGGTATGGAATAGTAGTTATGGAAGTATGATATCCCACACCACATTCTATAGAAATAAAGCTTTGTTTTAGTATTTAAAACAACTCCCATTCTGTATATACTGCCCTTTCTGAGAACTTGGATGGCCATCTATGGGCCAGTAAGTTATTAATAACATGTAGAATAATTAAAGTTATACCATTATACAGCTGCTTTCATGTTAGCTACCTGTCTGAGATTTTCCATTTACAACTGTGTTCTATACATATTAAGTTTGTATGTATGGCATACAAATTGTTGTTATGGGATGTCGCATTGTTTATATAGTGGACTTGTGAAATTAATCGTAATTGTACAAGCCCAGCACATGAACCATAGGAAATACGGTAATTCCTGTACAATAAATGGTGAATATAGACAGACAGTTGTCTGTATAGATTTTGCAATGTAAAGGAAATGAGATCTCAGTTCATGTCAGTTGATATGCAGTTTTTTTAAATTACGAAATTAAAATTTCTCTACGTGTTTTAAAGTGTGAAATATATACGGTATTGAAGTTGTTTACAAGTAGTTTTTTTTTGGTGGAATTACAGGGATAGTGATCGATTGTGTTATCGAATTTAATATGCATAGTACTCAAAAGTGCCAGTAGTGGCGCTGTTTACCAATGTCCCAATTGACTGGAGTTAATAGATGGCTGCACCAGTAGCCGCGTTGTCACGGATTATCACTGACTTTAATCCATGGTACGTAGCGACATGACCGTGATCGAGGGGATGTAGTGTTTCAAGCGATTAAGGAACTGCCGTGACATGCGGGCACGTGATCTCGATCGTTATTGAAATATATAATGAGGCCATTCATTTCTATTCTCTATGAGAAACTATGCGAGCAAAAAAGGATGAACAATAGCCATTCCTTTGTAATAATATCTCCCTCGGTTTGATGGAAGCGTCGTAGAAGGCGACGCAAGGTATTGGTCGTTATGTTGTATGTGATGTCACAGATCTGACCTGTTGCGGGCGGCGACTGAACACCGTACTGTTTGGCATTAGCCTCACATCGTTCAAGAAGTGGACGCCGACATCGGGATCGCTGAACAGGAATGTGATGAACAACTTATTTGCGTCGCGTGCCTGAATGTCGTGCATGGAACGTATGGCTTTTTATGAAGGCGTCGTTGGAATGTTTCGATAACTGAGGTCACACTTGTATTCGTCATAGTTATAATAATTTTCTAGTTTTTGTTAGAAGGACAAAATTATATGGAATCAGAACACAACACAGCAATCGGATCAAGAAGGAAATCGACAATGTCGTCTGGCGCGAAGATGAAATGTGGTGGGATGCTCAGTGATGAAGGTTTGAATGTGTTGTTTGTGTGTCGGAGTTAATTTCCATGAGGAACAGGAGGAAAAATAGGGCCCCTCGCGGGAGACCTGTGTTAGTACCGACTTGAGATAGGAGCGCCATTCACGGCATACGCTCAGAACTACCGCTCATACCCCGCAAAACGAGCCAATTTGTGTTAATCTGTGTCGTCATCTGCCGGGCAGCACGTGGTCGCAGTATATCCCATACTAGACGATCTGTGGTATATTGGGTGGTTGTACGTTGGTGGGAGGTGTCTGTTGTGTTTTAACATAACTCTCAGTAGTTTAAAACGATGGAAAGTAGGACAGGCGGAGGTTCATTACCAGTTTTCAGGGATTTGACAGCGGATGATCCAGAACCAGAAACGACTGAAATTGAAAGCTTGTGCATGAACTGTGGTGAAAATGTATGTGAGTTTAAGGTTGCGGTCATATTTGTAATTTCAGACCTGTGAGTATAAGAGATATCAGTTGATCGAAGGAGTTGCAGTGTGCAGTTATTTTGGTAGATGCATTTTAGTGGTTATTTTGTGTGGTGTGATATTATTAGAATACTGCTCTTGTTTTTCTCTATTTCACCCTACATAATTTCCTGTGTTTTCTGGAAGTATAACTTTTCTAACTATTAATATTTCGTTTCAGGGCATTACGAGACTGTTACTTACAAAAATACCTTTCTATAAAGAGATTGTTTTAATGTCTTTTGAATGTGGACATTGTGGTTTTAAAAACAATGAAATCCAACCGGGAGGGGCAATGGAAGAGAAAGGAGTTCGTATAACACTAACCGTTCAATCAGAACGTGATTTAAACAGACAAGTTGTGAAGTCTGACTATACCTCAGTGAAAATTGTGGAGCTGGATTTTGAAATTCCTGCACAGTCTCAAAGAGGGGGTAGGTGATGAGACAAGTACTTTGTTCTACTGTTACTTCTTTCATTATTGGATATTAATGTTTCAGAACCAGAACTGTTCATGAGGATTTGGCTCTTGTGGTGTGTGTTGCTGTGGTACTGGGTCGCAGGGTAATTTATGGTCTGATTACCCCTTAACAGGAATATATGGCCATTAAAAACGTTGGGAACCACTTTTCTAGGGACACAGCATCATATTCCATTAGACATGAATCGTCATGAATGCTGATGTGAGCCATAATGTCATCAGAAGTGTTTATTATTATCATCATCATCCTTTTTTCACCTTTATGCATGGTATTTACAATTGTATACCTGAAACAAACCATGTTTCTAGGGTATATAGTTTTGCAGCTGTTTTCTATTTATAATTTGTGCTGCATGTAATGTTATTTCACATGTGAAATATGTTTTGTACTTGTACATTAGCACTTCCCCCAGTATCTGTGCGGTGCCGAATATGACTTTTTTTGTAGTTCCTTAATTTCGAGGTTTCCCAGTAAGTTGCTCAGGTATTGTCTGAATGATTTTGAAGTGGTTCCAGTTGCCCCAGTTACCACTATCACTTTTGCTTTCACATTCCATATGTGCTGAATTTCTATTATGAGGTCTCTGTATTTTTAAAATTTTCTGGGCTTCTTACTTGATCGCATTTCTGTCTCCAGGAATTGGAACATCTATTCACATGCATGTTCCTTTTTTATTATCACGAATTATGATCAGTTTATTGTTAGGAAGAGTTCTGTTGGTTTGCACTTGTTGGTTCCATAATATGGTAACCTTACCTTCATGACTTTTTTTGACTGATTTTGGTACATGATCACCCCAATGTTCATTGTATAATTTTACCCCTATTTCCTTGCATATGTTAAAGTGCAATTCAGCACACACTCTTTTATGTCTTTTTGTATTGCACTTTTGCCAGTATTGGGCATGCTGATATGTTGTGTTCTGCCGTCTCATCAAATGGTTTACAGAGCCTGCTTTTGCTGTTGGTTTCTGTGTGTAATATTTTTGTCACATGATATTTTGTTTGTAATGCCAGATCTTATGCTTCTATTATTTCACTTTCAGTCTCCCCTTTCAGATCTCCTGTCGACAGCCATAGAAACGTGTTTTCTACACTAAAAAGCTGTCAATCCAAACTTCTAATGCATTATTTGCTTTCCCATATTTCCTTTAAGGCCTCTTCTAATTTTGCTTTTATGTGTTGAATGCCTTCCATTTTGTGTCACTGTTCTCATTTAATTGGTTTACCCGTCAGTGTTTCTTACTTCTTCTAATCTCCAACTAATAATACCAAGACTGTATCTAAATACTGGAACACCTAATACTCCAATTGCTGTTCTTTTATTCTTGGCATTGAACTCAAATTTCAGTATCATTCTTAATCTCCTGGTGTTCCTTCTGAAATCTTTCTTTCATCTGTTGATGCTGTATACCCTCACTTTCATGAGTCCCTAGGTACTTGCATGTTTCTTCCTGTTTGAGCTCCTTTGTTTCTCGGTTGAGTCAATCAAGTATTAAATTTTTAAGTGATCTAATTTTTCTTTCTTAAGTACAGCGTTCGCACACTTGTCAAGTTCAAATTCCATATGGATATTTTCCCTGAAGGTTCTAACTGCTTGCATATGCTTTTGGAGTTCTTCCTCTGTTGTCCCTGTTGGCTTCCATTCATCCATGTACAGTAAATGTGATATTTTTGTTGTTGTTGTTGTGTGTTCTTCATATCTTGTGTTCAGCTTGTTCATCTGCTCTGTGGGGGGGGGTTAAGCTAGTGCAAAATAGCAGTGGTGACAATGTGCCTGCTTGAAATATTTCAGGTTGTGTTTCTGTATCGTCTGTTTCAGTTATCTTCCCTTCTGTATGTAGGCACGTAATTGTCTTCCAGTAACTCATGGCTTTCTTCGTCTTCTTCACCTCCCCCTCCTCCTCCCCCCCTCCTCCTCC
>Ga0268261_10002125_pt1 | contig 14099 bp, 10 predicted proteins | sample TergutNc150P1_FD_190353 | JGI IMG/M metagenome (GOLD analysis project Ga0268261, IMG submission 190353) | Nasutitermes corniger P1 segment gut microbial community from laboratory colony in Florida, USA - Nc150 P1 (SPAdes) (version 2) | ecosystem: Host-associated > Arthropoda: Insects >... | reverse complement strand
TTTATACAAGAGCAAGATAATCATTTTATCTTTCTTGTTTCATGCATAGTTTACCATCCCCTTCATATCTGTACTATAGCATTATCATCATTGATTTACAATATATAGACTATCTACAGTCATGTGTGATTTTGGTCAGTTACTTGTCTGCACGTACTACACCCCTATATAGCGCACTGTCAGTATTTACTGACTGGTGGCAGATACTACCGTTTATCAAGATATCAGTGTTACGAACCCTTCACGCTACTTATATTTATGTCCCATAGGGTATCACTAGTAAAATCTAGACCCCTTCAAATTAGGGCATTACAAATGGTGGCAGCGGTGGGATGTGTTCTGGACGTCTTGTGTTCACGCCTAGAGAGGGGCGTGTTGGGAGGGTGATAACTGGGATCGTTTCTGTCGAAAATTGGAGTATCGGTAGGCTGCTAGGTGAGGTCAGGAGTGTCTGAACTGTGCTCAACTATTGGTTCGTGTTTTGTTCTAGCTTCCGAATTTATGGGAACACTAGTGGGTATGGTCCAAATTTAAAATCATGTGAATTTCCCTTTGCTTTCTGATGTTTTGCTCGTCTCCTGGGCGCATTTCTCTCATGTTTTTGCCTTGGTTTTGGATTCTATACTTAAGGATTAAGTTACTTCTTAAGACGATTATCGTGCACAACTTGATGTTTGCCCTTTAAATCCACTATTTTATAATTCAGTTCTGAAATGTTCTTGGTAATCTGACAAGGACCTATTCACGGTTTTGCAAACTTCCTGGTCAAACCTGGCTAAAGGGCAGGGTTATACAGGTAAACCAAATCCTATACTTCGAACTCCCGTGGTTTGGCTTTTCGATCGTATAGCCTTTTATTGTTTATATGGTACTTCCTATTTGCTTTCGGTGCTAGCTTGTAAGCTGATCTCAGATTCGATTTCATGTTTTCCAAGCGTTGATCTTCGTCTGTGTTGTCTTTAGGGAGGCGAGCCTTTAAATTGTCAGTACTGGGCAAAATCAATTCACTCCCGTGCAACAAGTAAAATGGACTGTAACCCTTGGTTGTGTGAGGGGTGGCTCTATGTGACATGAGGTAGAAAGACTCGAATTCGTCCCAATTTTTATGATTTGCATTTACGTAATGCGCCTCAGCATACTTTGTCAGTTGATTAGTAAAAGCGAGGAAATACTTGTTTCCGCGCAGCGTTGTTGGATAGGTGCCAGTTATATCCATCGAAGTAACTTCGAAGGGACTTTTGGGCTCCTCTACATCAACAAGTGGGGCAATCGTTTCCCGGTTCTCTTCTCTGGCAAGGGTCGCACCTTTTTATGTACTGATCTACGGTTTCCCTCATTTTAGGCCACCAGTAATTTAGTGAAATTAGGCTTACGTTCGCTTAATTCCAGGATGTGCCACGTTCTTTGGATCGTGGTTTTCTCTAATAACATCTTGGATTAAAGTCTGCGGGACCACTAGCTGATGTTTTCAGTTTTGCTGACGTTTGTACATGACGCCATCGCTATCCAGGAAGAATTCACTCTTACAGTGATAAGTCCCTGCGTTTTGTCTGCTACAGAAAGCATGCTTTCTTTGTTCCTGTTGGACACTCTCGACTTAGGTGATCTGGTTTTGTGATGGCTTCCTCGTGCCTGCTCAGAGCGTCTACGTGGCCTATCTTGGACCCTGCTCTGTGCTCACTACAAAGTCCAATTCGGACAGTTTTAGAGACCATCTTAAGAGGGGACTATTGTGGTCAGCAAATTTCTGCAAGTAGGTTAACGCTGCATGGTCTGTCCTAACTAGGAAACGTTTGTCATACAGGTAACAGCGGAAGTACCTGGTTGCCCACACTAAAGCTGACATTTCCTATTCAGAAACTGTATAATTTTGTTCCGCTGCGTTTAGCTGTCTACTTGCGAATGCGATCGGCCTTTCTTTTCCGTCTTGTACTTGCGACAAGATGGCGGCAATTGCCACCTTTGAGGCATCAGTAGTTAGTATAAATGGGCAATTCAAAATTTGGGTAGGCCAGTACGGGCGTGGTACACAACCTATCCTTCATACTCTGGAAAGCCTGTTGCTGTTGCGGGCCCCAACGTGAACTGACGGTCCTTCCTAGTTAGAGTCGTCGATGGTTTAGTAATTTCGGCAAAATTTGGCACAAGCCTTCTGTAAACTGAAGCTAAACCGAGGAATGCCCTAACGTTTTTGACGTTTTTGGAGACCGGATATTGTCTGACGGCCGTCATTTTGTCAGGGGAGGCGGAGACGCCTTTCTGTGACAACACATAGCTTAGATAGCGCACCTCGCGCTGGGCAATTACACATTTCCCAGGATGCAACTGTAAATTTGCCTCATCGAGCCTACGTAATACCTCCTCTAATCGCTGAGTGTGCTCCTCAACTGTGTTTGAGAACACTATCAAATCATCAATGAAAATCAAACAATGGGTACCTATGAGATTTCACAAAACGATATCCATTAACCTCTGAAAGTTAGAGGGAGAACTGGATAATCCAAAAGGGAGGCGAATAAATTCGTAGTGTCCGGAAGGGACAGTGAACCCTGTGCGTTTCCGGTGTTCCTCTTTTATGGGTACCTGCCAAAATCCGCTTTGGCAGTCGAAAGTCGTGATGTACTGGATCCGTGTAAGGAGGCCGTAGCTTCCTCGAAGACTGGTATCGGATAGGTATCGAATTTCGTCACAGAATTCAGTGCTCTGAAGTCTACACAGAATCTGTATTTAGGGGTACCATCTGCGGTTTTCTTGGGTACCAAGATGGTGGGCGCTGACCAGGGGAATTGGTCGGCCTTATGACACCTTTATCGAGCATGTTCTGCACTTGTGCTTGTATTTCTTGCCTCAGGGCGTAGGGGTTCTGTATTGGGGACACCTAGTGGGTCGCGCGTCGCCTATTGGTATCTCATGTTCAATGACGTTAGTCCGCTTGAAATAATTTGTTTCCTCATCGTGGAAGACATGGGCATACTTTAGTAGTATCGGCACAATAAATTCTCTTTCTGATTTAAATTATCAAATTTTCCGTTCAGTAGCTTGCTATATAAAGCTTCATTTTCCCTTTTCCTCTGAGGCCTAAGTGGCGAATCGGAATTTAGTTCTTTTCTTTGATTTATCTTGTCTATCAGCGGCTCCGACGCTTCTTCCGTTGTACCAAGAACAGTCGACTTGGGGACGGTCAGTTTCTGGTCGCTGATGTTAGCAAGCATGACATACGCGCTCGTGTTAGGCGATCTGGCAGCCATATGGTCGGTCTGTTACGTCATGATTGACATCTTACTGGAGCTGCATTCTACACGTGTAAGTGCGCGTGCAGCGAGGACTCCTTCAAATGGGGATGTGCGCGGGCTCGATGCACACAAGGGGGAGTGGTTTCTGTTTCTGCTCGAATTCTAATTTGCCTATCAATACTTGTTGGCTCCTAGGTGCCGTGGTGATGTTTTCCCTGGCTTTTACTAGCCAAGCTGTTACTGGGGTATAGGTTTTCTCGCGGGGGAAGTCGGCTCGGACCTGCTTGTCCATACACCGAACTTCCCGTCAGTTGGGTTGAGGACTGTGTCCCTCTTTACCCTCCATAAAGACCTAAGTGCAGTGCTTTTATTGAGCGTCGTGCCATTCGCTCTGGGCACTTTTCCAATGTCTGCAAGTGATATTTTGTTTCACTCTAGATCCACTATGGCCCCGGACTCTTTTATGAAGTCCATGCCTAGAAAACCTTCCGCTTCAGTGGGGAGAGAACGCACCAAAAACTGGTGGTTGAATTCACGCGCACCTAACACAAAGGAGACGGCCTGATATCCCTTAACGTCTAGGGTTTCTCCCGTTACTCCATATGGTCGCATATCAGTGAGTCTCACTTCACTTTTCGATACGCCTGGTTGCAATCTCGAAATGTTAGAGCCGGTGTCAATAATCAAGACCCTAACTTTTCCTTCTATTCGCACAGAAATAGAGGAAGTACCGTGGTCCAATGCGACCGAAACTGCGCGCCTGGTGACAGCATTTTTTGTAGCTTGAAGGCGGAAGGATCTGTCTTCCTTCACCCCTTCTGCCATTTCCCGACCTATTTGAGTCCCTCCTGGAATCCTTTTTAGTCAGGGGTGGGGGTTTTTCGTCTGGAGACCAGAAACGTCTTGAAAGCTCGGTCTGGTTCTTTCTCCTGGGCTGTTGGGAGTTGCCTTGTTCCCTTTTTAACCTGGTAGGACACTCCCTAGCAAAGTGCCCTATACCTTCGCATTCGTAACAGCGTTAGGCAGCCTTGGTTTGCGCGTTCCTAGTGCTCGAGGCTCTTGCGTTGTTGGCACTCCGTGGTACTTCCGTGCGTCGACCCCCTGCTTGGCTGGTCGTACGTGAACCGACCTCGTGTCGCAACTTATCACTGTCGCTATACGGTCTACTGTCGTGGCGTGCATAGAAGCTATTATTAAACTTCTCCTGCCTCTCGGCTTCTTGCACCGAAACCGCAATTCGTATAGCATCCTCTACCGAAACCGGAGATGCATAACGAACTTGTCTACCCGGAAAACCAATTAAACCAGCCACGTAACTTGCTAAAAGCACGCTTTCCGCATTTTCTCGATGCACTCCCTGAGCTACTGGGTCGTCAGACTGACATGTAATCCTCTGTTCTAACGCCCTACACCTGTCTGCAAATTCTTGCGGACTTTCATTTTTGCGTTGCCGGGCTATCTGTAGCCTCGTGTAATGGTACTGGTCCATATGGACTTCCTTGTACCGTTTCCTGACCACTTCTTTAAAAGTATTCCACGACGCATCTTGCTTGCGCAGTTCTGTGCATCCCTGATAAAATACTGTAGCCGACCCTTCTAATTTTAAAGCTGCTATTTCCAGCGTATCTTTCGATTCTCACCTGCCAATTCGTGCGGAAGCTTCAAGAGTTGAAATGAATTCTAAAGAATTTGTCGACTCCGAACCTGACCACCTCGGGATAAGTGAGATTAATGAAAGGCCCTTGTGAACTGTCGGTGCTCCTAGGGACATCCGCTCTCTAAGTCTTTGAAACTCTAATTTTGACTTTTCTAGTTCTTGTAGCTGTGCTTGAGCCATCGTTTAACAATATTCGAGTAATAAAGAAATTTTGACAAACAAACCACAAAAGAAAAAGGGAAAAATTTTGCTCTGTTCGCGGTCTAATTTCGGTTACGTATTTCTTCCTTCAATCTACCGTTAAAGTATACAGCAACCACTTAATTACAGGTCCTCTACTACCACACTGCGTACACTTAAATTCGCATTGATGCTATCCCGTCTGATAAATGCACCGCCGCTACCAAATTTTGTTAAATCCCAGCGCTGCCAACCATTTGTACATCTACATTCACTGGACGTCCATTCCTTATTACACATACATCAAATTTCACGACAACCACAAACTGAAATATGCTGGCATACGATATTTATAATTCTAATTTCTGCTATTTTATTAGGATTTTTATATTTCCTAATACAACACCTCCACAAACTACGATGACCCGCTACAAGTGCACGCAAAGTTGCATCTGCCGATTCCCCTTCATCCCCTATAGAACATAGAACTCCAGAACCACGACCGAGAGACACAAAACAGAATGTCATTTTTAAAAGCTACGTAATACAACAAGCGCAGTAATGCAACCACACATGGACGTGTATCAGAGTTACCCTGAAAACGCATCTCCAGTTATCGCAAACGCAGCAAATTCCACATCCGGCAGCACTCACTAGATGAACTTCGTACCACAACCGGAAATGACACACATTCAGCTATTATGTATTTCACAACTATTCCTCTACTTGGCGCAGTCGTTAAGAATAAAAAATACCCTATATACACGTTCTTTTTCTCATTTGCTGTGTAGAATTTTTTATTTATGCATGTTTTTACTTTCTATGATTTATGTTGTATATCCTTCATTCCCATTTGTACATTCATTACAGTGTTGTATTTTCTCTGATTGTTAAGATTTGTTGTGTGTAACTTTCCACCCCAAATCTTACTCTTACCACGGGCGATTGTAACGAATGTAAAATGTAAATCATTGTGTGTTAGATTTTACATATTAATTTTTGGCATTTTTTGGATTTGAATGTTGAAATGGTTACAGTTAGATTCCATTCACTTCCTCATTGCGAAACAAACGATCGCTCACAATTGCAACTCAGCGCTTATTTGTCAGTTCCCCATTCTTTCGAAGCACTTAATCCCAACTCTGATGCGATCAGCTTGTCTCAACTGTAAAATGTTTATGTATTATTTTGCTCTAATATAAACCCCCGCTTTTTGCTGACGTGCAATTCACTGGAAGGAATTGTTGTTAGCAGGTCACTACGTATTTACAAGACTTTGAGAACGATAATTATTATATAAAGTTTAATATTGATTACGATGTGGCATCGCTTCTTCATACTACAAGGTAAGCCGAATTGACTGAATTAATTTTCTGTATTCCAAATTAATTCGAGTGAAACACTTTCGTAATATAATTCGGACGTTCTGAACTAAATTATAAATTCATATTTATTCGGGTTTATACAAGAGCAAGATAATCATTTTATCTTTCTTGTTTCATGCATAGTTTACCATCCCCTTCATATCTGTACTATAGCATTATCATCATTGATTTACAATATATAGACTATCTACAGTCAAGTGTGATTTTGGTCAGTTACTTGCCTCCACGTACTACAATCCCAATATAGCGCAATGTCAGTATTTACTGACTGGTGGCAGGTACTACCGTTTATCAGGATATCAGTGTTACGAACCCTTCACGCTACTTATATTTATGTCCAATAGGGTATCACTAGTAAAATCTAGACCCCTTCAAATTAGGGCATTACATACATGTACATCGCCTACATACGATGTGAGCTTGGTTGCGATCAGCCAATAATGAAACAGACTTCACAAGAAAAGCAATAACAACACCGCAATATTTCGGCTTCCTTTCGAGGCATTTTCCTGAAAATCTACTTCGAACACTGTAAGAGTATTGCCTATAAACGATGCTATTTTTTAGCGATCGGCCAGTAATGAGGAAAACTTTCCTTGGAGTACCAAATACATTCACAGCAGTATATCGACTTACAATTGAGAGATCTTTCTTAAAATCCAAATACCGCAATCTACGAAGGCTCAATATCGAGTGAACAAAATACCTTCATGGTAGGATATCGGCTTCCATTCGAGGGATGTTCATGAAACTTCAACCCTGTCAATATTCGTGCATTGCCTACAAAATTCCTCAATTTATTTCTCATCGGGCAATAATGAAAAGCACAAATTTTGGGAACGTATCTCGGCTTCATTTCAAGAGAAGTTTCCGAAACTCCACACCAAGCATTCTACGTGCATTGCGTGTAAACTACTTGTGTTGAATTGCAGTCGGCCACTAAAGAAGAGCACTTTACTTGTAGAAGAAAATACCTTCACGGCAATGTCTCGGAATTCCATTGGAGTGAATTTTATCAAAGTCCACTCTTAACACTCCACGCATATTGGCAACAAACAATGTCACTTGCAATCGGCCAATAATGAAGGATACTTTATTTGCAGAACACAGTACCTTCACTGCAATATCTCGGCGTATATTCCAGGGACTTTCCTTAAATGCCACATGTAACACTCCATGCGCATTGCCTACAAACAGCGTCAGTTTGTTGGCGGTCAGCCAAAAATGAAAAATCACTGTGGCACTCTATAGGGAGAGCAATGTACTTTCACGGTAATGTTGGGTTTCATTCGAGGGATTATGCTGAAACTCCATTAATATCACAATGGGTACAGTGCCTATAAACGCTGTGAGGTTGGTTGCAATGGGCCGATAATTAGGGGCGGTTCACATGGAAAAAACCCGAATCATACTTCTCTTAACGAAAATTACGTCATTCCATGTATGTCTTACAGCGATATGACTTACGCATGATTCGTGCTATTCCAGCATTGCGCGTCACATCGAACCATGCATATGTCATATCGCTCTACGACGTATACATGGCACGACGTAATTCTCGTTAAGAGAATTATGATTCGGGGTTTTTTTTCATACGTTCCGCTGCGCTTAGTTTCTCGCTCTTCTGTTTCGTATTATTATTATTATTATTATTATTATTATTACGCGAACTGTGTCCCATGTCTGTATTTGAATTCGACTTTCGTTTCTTATTATAAGTCTTGCAATATTCCGCGTGGCTTTTTCGTTTCTTCTTATTATCTAGAAACGATATCATTGCAGCTCGAAGAGCAATTTCACCGAGACTATTCGCGTGCGGTACTTTCTCGTAAAATTCTTTAAGATGCTGATTTACTTCTTCGACGCTAACTTCCGACATAGCAACAGACGTAACGTCCGACATAGCAACAGACGTAACGTCCGACATAGCAACAGACGTCTTTACTATACTACGCCGCGAACAACACTGTGACGGACAATGGGTAAGCTTGATTAGCTATTGTGTGTGCCTCCTTTTGGGTTGCGAGATCACGTGATACATTGTGTTATCGCGTTGTGACGTCGTATATCATATCGCGAATGACGCGTGGCCGGATGCGCATTGTGTTATCGCGTTGTGACGTCGTAGAAAATCTGTCAAGGTCGTGTAACGAGGTCATTTCAGCGGGTACCCCAGCCATAAGACATATACATGTCAACAAAGTAACTTCACGGCATTATCTCGGCTTCCATTCGAAGGATTTTCCTGAAACCCCACATCTTTTACTCCAATTGTATTGCTTAGAAACGAACTAGATTTTTTGGCATCGGCCATTAACGAATGGCAGGTATTTTATGTCGCATACATTCATCAAAGAGGCACGAAGCTGCGCTGTTACAGTTTCCTGCTCATAAGCATACGTCTACAGGCGTGTTGTGTTATCCATTTTATTCCTGTTCTATTTCCATGCATGATTTTCGTTTTAAATATGCGTGTGGGTATTTTATTCCACACGCATTCATTTGAGAGCACTGTTTATGTAATACATTTTCCACACATTTACCTACATATTGTTTCTTAGAAGCACATATGAGTGGATCACATGAAACACTGTTTTGCCGGCTTTTGTTTTGTATTTTTATTCTCACCTAATTATATTATTACCTGTTATTTACTATAAATTTTACACTACATCATATTACATTTTATTACTGATCTAGAATTACAGCTTGGATCTGCGCCGCCTCCATGCACCGACACAAATATTGCTACATGGTCTGGTCTTTTGACTTGCTGCAGGGACCTCATAAATGTAGTGCGTTTACAAGTATGATAATACACGTGTGTTCTGGTATTTTATTTCACATACATTCATACTTACATATATATTTTTGTACACGTGCATGCAACACTGTTCTTTTTAAATGTACGAATATTTAACATCAAAGGTGAGTGAAGTAGTGAAGAAAGTACTGTTACAATACCTAATTGCTAAAGATAATCGTTCGTAAACATTTCTTAAATGGACTGTGGGTTCTTCTTGTTTGAAAGAAACTACTGAGAGTCTCAACAGTGTGTTATAATTATTTAAGACGAAACTTTGGTACGGTATGATGAAGTAATTATTGTGTTTATAATAGTCCCTACTGGCCACACCTTATCTTCCATTTTAGTATTATATTACGCTCAATCCCCTGTTCTTTCAAGTGGCTGTTGCTTTTAAGGTTTCTTAGATGTGTGCTTGCATCTGGCAAGTATCAAACATTTTTTAGTATTGCATCATGCAACATGCCGTTTTGAAACATCTGGACATTTCTCATACCTTAACCGTATGCCTGTATCAACAGATTTTTCTTGCCAAGCACGATCATTTCAGGATAGGCAAATTTTGTGTATGACACAAAATAATGTTTATTCGGCGTAATGTGCCGTGTCACACCGCTATCGCAGTACCAGTTGTCCGCATCCACACTGCTTCCTCTTGAAGTCCCCATTACATGGACTGGGAATACAGCAGCATTCTGCCATTTCTAATTAGGGCAATCATCAGGACCATCAAGGTTTCCAATTTACACTTTGATATCACTGGTAGTAGACATACTGAGGTTAACTTTGTCACTTCACGTTACTGGCACAATCACTATTACATTTACTATTTCACAGCACTGTTTCTAACAAAATCTCACGTGCCTGGGGCTATAACCTCTTGTGGGTGACGTCAAAAACAGTTTTGTAAGGTGATTTGCTGAAGAGCAACACAAGTACAGACGCACAGTAGGGTCTATTCTATAATGCGCAGTAAATACACATGCATATAGCGCGCGCACAGCATATATCTAATGTGCAGTGTTTTAACCTTTTTACCTATCCAACTTATCCCTGATTCGATGATGTAACAAATTTGCAGAACACGGATCATGAAATTCCTAATTATGCAGTTCCTTTCTGCCTAACATTTTTTGTCTGTCTTCAGGCCAAGCAGGGTCAACTTTTCCAGAATAGCTGCAGCTTCAAAAATTAAACTAAATATATGGATAAACGTTTTCTATAGGACTCCTTTGGGAAATATTTATTCAGCTATTTAGTTTAATTTTCTCAAAATTTCTGTAAGGAAAGCAGCCCTGCAGCCCTCCCAGCTGACATGCCCCTGAGTCCAAGCATTGTCCTATGCAACTTCTTCTGAAATATTTGTGCCTTACCCTTAATAGAAGAAAAGTATCGCACCTATACAAAAAACAGCCAAAATCTTCAATCATATTCATAGGTATCTAATGGGAAGTTAAGGGTTTCTGAATCAATTGGTGACACGCATTCCCCAGATGTAATCAGATCTGGTGTGATATAAAAAAATTGCAATTTGTAAAGCATCCATTAATTTGCATGTTGCTAGGGATATCTGTAGGTGGCTTTTACCATTTTTAGCTGCACACTAGAGGGTGACTATAAGAAATTTTAAGCGCCAAACAGTTTATGCAGTTTTGTATTTTGTCACATTGGTACTGGTTCCTAGTTATTACAAAAAATGCTGACACAGACTGCAGTAAGAGAATATCAGAAGAAAATCTGTGAAGAATATAATAGCATAAATTTGAACATCGGAACGCTTTATGCAGCTACCAAGAGAAACATATTGAAAGCTGAGAGTTTGTGAACATTCATAACACAGACCACAGCTTTGAAATCTTAGGGGGTGGGAGACAAGAAAGAAAGTGTCCAACACACACAGAGAGTATACAGGAAGACGTAATATGGCCGATGTGCAGGTTGAAAGAGCCAGTCCTTATGCGAAATTAGCAATAATCCGGGGAACATAGAGGAAAATACGTGTCAGTGTTGTGACATATTAAAAAGTGAACTTCATAAAGCTAAACTGGACATAACATCATATGAGGAAATTATAAACATACTGCTAGAAGAACAATTTAGTTCCCAACTGAAACAAAGGAAATCAAAAGGACATTGGAGTGAAGAGGAGTACGTCTACCCAACATCCAGAGGGGATACAGCAAAGGTTTCGTCAGGAATAGGGAGTAATAGAAGTAACCTTATACAAATAATCCCAACTGTCAACAAATATGAGGTATTAACAAATCTAAATAATGCAAGTGAAGCCATGTGTAATACGAGTGGGTCGGTTGAAAAAAAAAAACATGTGTGATAAGAGTGGGTCAGTTGATAAAAACATATCTTCAAAAATCTCTAAGAAGAAAGGTCAGAAGACGTATCAAAAGAAATGTCAAAAACCTAATAACTTAAGATCAAGGCGCCAAAGAATCTTGCTAATAGGAGATAGCCACGTAAGAAACTGTGCAAAATACCTTCAAAATAACCTAGATGAAGACTATGAAGTCTCGGGTTTCGCGAAACCAGGAGCAAATATGGAAGAAATAGTGAATACAGTACGTAAAGATATTCAAACATTGAATAAAAAAGATGTGGTAATAGTGTGGGGTGGATCTAATGACGTAAGTTAAAATAATACCAGTGAGGCCATAAACCAATTATGTAAATTTGCAGAGGAAAAGAACAAAGTGAATCTTGTGTTAATTAAAGCACCACCAAGGCACGATTTAATCCCAGCATCATGTGTCAATAGTGAAGTACTGAAATTCAATAGACAAATGGAAAAGAAAATGAAATCCTATTATAATGTGAAATTGTTTGATACTGATTTTGATAGAATCTTCTTTACTTCTCGTGGACAGCACCTAAACACACTAGGGAAAAAAATAATTTCAAGTGAATTAGCTATAGTAATTAAGGACTTGTTTGGTAAGAAACAACCTACACCAAATTGTATACCAGGGGAGGGGATACTAGATATAACAGATCTAAATCAAAATATCCTAGGCGATGTGACACCGAACATAGAGATTTCAAAACAACCTACACCAGATATAACAGATCTAAATCAAAATATCCCAGGCGATGTGACACCGAACATAGAGATTTCAAAACAACCTACACTAAATTGTATACCAGGGGAGGGGATTCTAGATATAACAGATCTAAATCAAAATATTCCAGACTATGTGACGCCGAACATAGAGATTTCAAAACATTTACAAAATAACGATTGAGAAAAAATAAATACAGAGCTCTCAGATCAAAAAAACTCAAAGAAGATAACTACGCCACTAAACCCCCCCAAACGACAAAGAAAACAGCTAGCCTTAAAGAACACAGATTTTTTATGGATCTAGGTAGCATACATAACAAAAAAAACCACATTGATAAAACTGCAGGATATATGAACATTTATCATCAAAATATCAGAGGGTTAGCAACAAAATTAGAAGAATTAATAAGTCACTGGCATCCTCATTATCCACATATATTGCGCATAACCAAGCATCACTTAAAACAGCAACAAATAAAACATACAACAATGGAAAATTATAATTTAGGAGCCTCCTACTGTAGAAACCAATTCGAAAAAGGAGGAGTAGCCATCTTTGTACACAAAAACATCCAGTACTCGAATATTAATATTGATAAATATTGTAAAGAAAAGGATATAGAAATTTGTGCTCTAAAATTTGCATATCACGAACTGAAAATATGTATCATTACACTTTATAGATCTCCTACTGGTGATATGGATTTCTTTTTATCAAAATTGGATAGAGTACTTCACATATTATATAACTTATCACATCACATTATTATCTGTGGAGATATTAATATTTATTACTTAGTGGAAAGTGAAAGAAAAAAAAAACAACTAGATAACTTACTCCTCTCATTCAACTTAACTAGTATTATTACATTTTCTACGAGAATACAAAATACATCAGCTACTGCAATTGATAATATGTTTTTGGACTCATCACGACTCAAAGATCACCTAGTCACGCCTATATATAATGGACTTTCTGACCACGATGCGCAGTTATTAACAATTAGAATCAAAGTTCATAAAGAGCCAATTAAAGAACTGAAGACTCATAGAAACTTCAACAAACATACAATATCTGAATTTATCAATAAACTAAGTTATGAATCATGGGACATGGTATTTAATAATAATAACAATGAAGATGTAAATGATATGTTTAATTCCTTCTTGAACAACTTACTCCTCTCATTCAACTTAACTAGTATTATTACATTTTCTACGACAATACGAAATACATCAGCTACTGCAATTGATAATATGTTTTTGGACTCATCACGCCCAAAGATCACCTAGTCACGACTATATATAATGGAATTTCTGACCACGATGCGCAGTTATTGACAATTAGAATCAAAGTTCATAAAGAGCCAATTAAAGAACTGAAGACTCATAGAAACTTCAACAAACATACAATATCTGAATTTATCATTAAATTGTAATATCAGGGGTGTCGTATTGCCACCCGCTGTCACCAATGTAATGGTCACGGTGTCTGTAGGACCACCGGTGACACCAATGTAATGGGCTCAGGTCTCCTGTGTGAGTGCCTGACGCCCTGTAAGGAATTTAATGCTGCCACCACCCAAGAGATCTTGGGAAGAATCGAACCTGGAGTCGTAGGGAGGAGGGATCAATAATCGATATGCAGGTAGCAAAGTAGTATAGCATATTCTAATATAAGATGACTAGAGAATAGAGAAAGAATACACAAGTAAGTATAGGGTTAGGTTGTCACACCTCTCTAGGTTACCCGGGGGGGGGGGGG
>Ga0268261_10002124_pt1 | contig 14102 bp, 5 predicted proteins | sample TergutNc150P1_FD_190353 | JGI IMG/M metagenome (GOLD analysis project Ga0268261, IMG submission 190353) | Nasutitermes corniger P1 segment gut microbial community from laboratory colony in Florida, USA - Nc150 P1 (SPAdes) (version 2) | ecosystem: Host-associated > Arthropoda: Insects > Digestive... | reverse complement strand
GTACTCAAAGATCCATGTTTCGTCACCTGTAATCACGTTCTTCAAGAAATTTCTGTCCCTTTGGATCCGTTCCAGAAGATGAAGACACAGGTCCTTCCGATTGTCCTTCTGTTCGATTGTCAGGTTTCTGGAAACAAACTTCGCACACAATTTTTTCATGGCTAATTCCTCTGTTAAAATCTGATGGACCGTGGTGTCGTTCAAATTTAACTCACTAGCGATTATTCGCACTGTTAGTTGACGGTCTTACCGCACAAGGGCTCGCACTATCTCCACATTGTTATCAGTTTTTGAATTTGAAGATCTTCCAGAGCGGGGTTCATCTTTGATGGATTGAGGGCCCTCTGAAAATGCCTTATACCACTTGAACACTTCTTATCTCGACAAAGCATGCTCCCCATAAGCCTGTTTAAGTTTATTGAAAGTTTCAATGCCGGTTTCCCCAAGTTTGACACAAAACTTGATTGCACATCGGTGCTCGAATTGGCCCTCTTCCATTTCCGTGACACACACAAAAACTGCTTCACAAGAAACCGCACTAAAATTAGCGTGCTGACGCTAGCGAGTTGAAACTCATTCTAGAAGTCTATGAGACTCTTATCTAAACTTCATGTGAAGGGCAAGCCCGCAGTATTGCCAGATCGTGCGATAAGCAGGCAGTCTCATTACTTTATTTACAGACTTCGTATTCGCCTAAAGTGTATTAAGAAGAATGCGTTTATCGTCTCTATCTTACGGTTTTGTGTGTGTCAAGAAAAGTTTAACATATATGACGAATTACGTGTTAACATCAAGAAATGAGTGCAGATTTGATGTGTCTGCTGTGGATTTAGATAGACCTAGGCTCTTAGCTAACTGTAAATTGTACAGCAGGTTCTGTTCCCAGCTTCTTCCAAAAAAGTCCTATTTCGCACCAAAATACGGTTTTATGCTAAACGTTCTCACAATTTGTTGTGGAAGAATGAGTGACAATGTAAATTATGTTTTAAAACCGGTCCTGCAATTTTAAAATCACTTTGTGTTAATGGGTTAGGGAGGTTACCGAGCTGTCGCCCTAAATAAAAACTGTGAGTGTAAAAACCAATAATGTGTACAGTAAACACTGCGGCAACTTCATGTGTGTAAGTGTACAAGCATAATAAATTTGAATTGTGTGTATTTGTAAAATGTAAAAGTGTGTCTTTATTTACCCTTATTACCTGGGATAGTTTCCTTTAAAAAAGATGGTTAAAGCCGCAGGATTCGTACCTAGAATCTTTCGATTATGAGTATAATATCTTACCGCTTTAACCACCTCTTTCTAGTGTCGTATAAAGTTTAAAGTTGTAGCCATGTTGAAACGTGGCGGTCTTATTACAATAGCAAATGTTTAAGTTAGTAACAAATGAAAATTGGCGCCCTAGCCGTCATGTTGCCAAAAATTCAAGATGGCGCATTTGTTTATATCAAACGAATAATAAATATTCAAATAATAACAAAGTTTAAAATTACCGCGCGTGTCTGCCATATTGCCTCAAGTTCAAAATAGCGGTAGCGACAAGCTGTCTAGAGGGTTTGTTTACATCCAGCAACCATAACAAGACTTTAAAATAACAACAATGTTTAAAATTACCGCGCGTGTCCGTCATATTGCCGAAAATTCAAAATAGCGGTAGCGACAAGCTCTCTAAAGGGTTTGTTTACATCCGGCAACAATAACAAGTTGAAGTTAGGTTGTACACAAAGGTCATTAACCCCTCCGCCATTTTTGTTTATATCATGTGACCACCGCCTTGGGGGCAAGGAAAGGGAAGGGTTAGGTTTCAAAATAATAACAAGTTAAAGTTAGGTTTAGCCTGGCGCCATACTGTCTGGGCCATTGTTCACATCATGTGATCGCCTGTGGGAAGGGAGGGGATGGAGGGGAAGTTTAGGTTTGTTTACTGTGACGTCACCGGGTCAATGACCGTGCCATACGTGGACCCTTACTACTCCTTAAATGTTTACGGAGCACAGAAGAAATGAGAAAAACGTGCAAACATTTAGTCAGAAAACATGAAGGATACGGATCTTATGGAAAAACTAATCATAGCTGTAGGAATTTTGTGGACACGGTCTCCATAATAGGAATGACTTAACCTTTAAGAACCGCGCTTTCTATATAGGACGGGCGTACCGCTACCCTCAAAATGTTGCATTTTATACCTTTTTTCAACAAATATAAGTACTGGGTATTTTAAATATGCTGCACACTCCGTTTTTCTCTTCAAAATGCCGTTTATTTCATAATACTACCTTTTGTGGTTCATGTATTGTTCACATTGTACATACAAGGTGTGCTAAAATTTAAATATAAAATTCCGGTGCCAAAAGGTTAAACAATTTATTATAGGCTTCCCAAGAAGGATTCTGCTGCACTGATTTAGCTGGTTTCTTCAGACTGCATAGCTCATACTCTGTAACACTGAACGGAATGACTGTGAATAGGTCGTGTTTAACCTCATACTTAAATAGGCTACTGGTATATCTATTTTGTGCGCAGCTTTATAATTATGAAGTTTAATTCGAGCCAAGTTCATGCAGTTGTTACATATGTGGTGCTTTATTTAAATGAAAAATTAATATTATTACAGTGAAGCAACATGTTGTATTTGTAGGATTTAGTAGCTCAGCAGTTTCTAATCACAGTACAATTATTGAAACAACAAGCAGTGTAGGACATGTTACTAAAAAGACAACCCCATTCCGGATATAACGAACGCATAATTGGTGATAAGATACATTATCTTATAGGCTTATTATGCTGCACTCTCTTACGTCAGTATGAGTTAAACCACTTCCCACCCCCTCCTTTTTCAGGCTTTTTTTCTTTATAGTATTTTGCAAAAAGAAACAAAAACTTGTAGTTTTAGACCCATTAATTTGACAGTCCTAATAGCTTACTTGAAAGGTAAACTGTCCCGGTTTTCACTTTTACAAAGACATTACACAACAAAAATGATTTCAGATTCTCATGGCAACGTTCATGGAGATTCAGATCTTCTAGTATATTATCGTCGTGTTACCGATGTTTCGCAAGATCTTTGTGGCTCCATTTTGAAGGCCAAGCAGTCCTAGCAGAAAGGAATGCTTGACACCAACAATGATGGCACTCGCTCCTTCGAAACGTCGGTAATTATTTACCAATCTATACAGCGTAACATCCCACAAGGCTTGAATCTTCAAGTTACGAAAGTGTGTATTATATTGTATTTTTCCTAGCTTGGATCGGAGTGTCAGCTAAATAAATATGTGTGCCACAGGTTGCCAAATTCTAGTCGTGCCATGTCTTCATGATGTTTCTTGGTCGAATTACATATTTTCTAGAAATAGTACAAATTATTTTTCTTTATGGTTTCATTTTTTGTGTACACATTAAGACGACATACGCTCTAAAACAAGTCCCTTCTGCTGAGGATAAAACTGATGGGGTCGCGAATGTTAGTGCCTTTTAAGAAATTACTGACACGTGACAAGCTGAGCATTTTTGAAACATGTTTCAAACTGCGAAAACTATTTTACTGTAACCCTCGAAAGTCATAATTTCATGTTTGATGCAGCGAGTTCACTATCCGCAAGAAATATGTATGTACCTCCACATACTGAAGGTGGCGTGATGAGGATGAATGATTGAGTGAGGGATCCATGTCGGGCATTATGTTGTTTGGGAACAATGCAGTCATCTACCATCAGGGGCCGGAAACCGGAAGACCAGTCAGCCGCCAGGGAAATTGTTGGACACAATTTAACGAGCTGCGGTCCAGTGTTTCGAGGGAGAGGCTTGCACACACAATAATAGCACCCCCTCATATTCCCTTCACCCTGGGGCAACAGTTGAAAGTAATGCAAATCGAAACACATTGTATTCATTGTGCCTTCTCACACTTCTACATGTTCCAGATAGTAATGTACAAATTCACAACAAACACATTCGGTCTTCGAGACATACTCGCATAGTTACAGCTTAACAAATCCGAATTTATAGGTGTGCTAAATATCGGATGGCCACCAATTTTCTCAAAAGATCCCTTCGGAGCCAGAATGTTAATCGCCGCCACATTCTCGATCTAGTGTAATTCAGACATCCAAAATTAAAAAAACAGCTGTAACGCAATGTTCAGAAGCTAATAGTTTCTCAGCTAATCAAAATTTCCTGCATTTGTGGAACCCGAAGGTTCATCATCTCATTCACAACAGCCTGTCAGTTCTCCCTATCCTGAGCAAGATCAATAAAGTCCATGTCCCCAAACTTATTTCTTTAAAATCAATTTTAATACTATCCTCCCATCTAAGACTAGGTCTTACAAGTGGTCTCGCTCCCCCATGTTTACCTACCAAAACCCTGTATGTACCCCTTCTTGCCACCATGCGTGCTACATGACCCCTATCCCATTTTTATTCACTTGTTTGATCACCCGAACAATATTTGTAACACACACAGATCATGAAGCTCTTTATTATGCAATCCCCTCCAATCTTCTGTAACCTCGTCCCTCTTAGGCCCAAATATCTTCCTCAGCACACTATTCTCAGATAGCCTCAGAACGAAAATCAGAACACGTTTTAAACATCAGGTAATCAGAAAACTTTCAATGGCTCATTAGATATATTTTACTAAATATAATGGTTAATGTTTATACTGTACAGTACGACTCCCCCTACCACAATAAAACCATGATCTAAGGAAACGACAGATTCTACAAGTAACAGGGCCAATGCAGCACTGTCCTGCTGGTTATCAAGTCACGACCAGCTCTGGGAACAAGTCACATTCTCTTCAATGATTGTGTCTACTGTGGGTTCTTTCGCCGGGTAAAGAGAGGTATAAACGTGCAACTGACAGCCAGCATTAAAGCACATGAATCTTCATGTCCATTTTTACCTATGCCTTCATGGTCTAGTGCTTCTTCGACACAGGGACAACATTATCCTTAATTGAAGAGTCGAGAAACTGGCACGTGCGTCTTGACAAACTTGAAACAAACGGCAAGAACAGGTATATTACAGAAGTGTATAGGGTCACAAATGAATTTAAAAAGGATTACCAGCCTAGAACTAACTCAGTAAAGGATAAGAAGTGTAAATTGGAAGGACGTTCGTACATTATTTTAAACAAGTGGAAAAATCATTTCTCTGTTACTGAATGTGCATGGCTACAATAGGTTATTCATATAACTGACAAACCGGTAGTTGACGTAGTACTTCCCAGTACATGTTGTTAACACACTGCAGACACCCTAAAGATCCTTACCAGGCCACTTTCGCATTAGCAAGAGTGAAGACCATTCACTCGCTGTGGTTGTTGGCTAATAAACCAAACTGCAGACATTTCCTCTCACTTCGACCCTCGTCATAGATGAAAAACAGACGGGAAATGGAGACTGTTCATCCGGCAAAGAGCAGTCACTAATTCAATCAAGAAGTGATTCGAATTTCTCCCTTCGGTTGCTTTTCGGTCCAGCAGGTCATGGCTCCTACTTCCTGTCTTCTCCAGCAAACGTTAAAACAAGTTAATACATTAACGAATTTCCATGCTCAAGAGTCCCAGTCTAATTCAGGCGAAAAATCTTACTGAAAGAGAAGGGAAAAATCTGCAGTTTTATTTAATTTCATCAGAACCAGGACAGAACAGCAGTTCAGTTCAGTATAATTCAGGTTTGTGCGAGAGCTTTTTTAGGTGCTGAAGCAACGGCCTGCTGCCCAATTACAGATTTAAATGCGAGTCCTACAACGACAAAGAATACGATTTCATTTCCAATTACATCTCTGATATGGCATTTAAATCAACAATGAAAGTGAAAACTTACATCAAATCTGATTAGAGGAAATATTTCGTTGTCTAAATATATCACTATCTCTAAGAACAACACTTGCCATTGCTGTTCAGGTGACAGAACACACAATTTTGAATATACAGTCCAAACAAGCCCAAGAACGCTCTCAGATTACAAGCAGGAATTTGTAAATCATCAGGATCCAACAAGAAATGAGATAATTTAAAACCAAGGTGGTTACAAATAAATAATAAGATTAAATAATAATTATAAATGTTTCGATCGTAATAAGAGTGTAAACAAAACTATGGTTATAGCTGCATATTTGCATTCATTAACTAATCAGTATCAGAATGTGACAATTAAATAGGGCTAAAATCAAAATCCGCCGCAGGACACTACTCTTAGCTAATTGTACCCACCTCCCACCTTCACAACTTACCTCCCTTCAACCTCCTTAACTGTTCACAAGAGATTTCCCCCATCAAAATTCTTTGTACATTTCTCGTCTCCCTCCATCATATCCCCAGTGTTTGATTAGTGTTCGCAATAAAACCGGTGAGGAGAAATTTTTCGTTCTGAAATATGACGCCCTCCTCACTGGATAATCGGTGCCCGACCTTTCAAGACATTGTGGCTGTCTCATCTTCAAAGGTCCAAACATAATATCCCAGGAGAAAAAACCTCAGCTACACGGCCGTGAAAACCGAAAAACCTAAAACCCCACGATGTCGATAACTTGCTTCGAAAATTTTAATATTGTAAAGTCTACTAAACGCCGGCCTAAACGCGTACATTCCTTTAGACATGTTACGTCACAAACTTACACATTTCTTGCGTCAAATCACGCTAATGTCACTTCCACCTCAAGTTCGTCAGCCTCCATCTTGGCATCATCGATGGTAAGGAATTCTTAATTACGAATAGAGACGACATCCAATGACATTACGTTCAAGTCAAGATTCGTAAAATGACTAAATCTATGTAAACTTTACTTTGCAGGGGAAGCAAACATGACATGACGTGACATAAGTCTGTGTTTCGATATCAAATTCCATGGCATTTGAAAAATTTCTACTACAGAAGGGTCTTCTTTCTTTGTGTGTATTTTATTCTTTTATCCACTCCACTGCTCTGTAATGGTAACCTCATTTGTACAACAACAAGCCATAAACTAAACTTTATATATTCAGATGGTAAGCTCCCCTTCCAAACAATTTTGGTTGGCGTAATGTGCAGGCTAGAAGCATCTCCATTAAAGCTAAATCTCTGGATAGGACAAAACCTCGGCTACACGGGTTATATGCTAGTGAACAACTAGGTTTACAACCGGGAACAAATTTTCCGCTCTGCTTCCAATTAAGTTGGTTATCCTGTCGCAGTGCATTGGAACAAGGTCTCCATCACGGGACAGTCATGGAGGGTGCTTCAGGACGGGCAGTCTCGGCTTTAAGAGTGAATCTCTGGCAAGGGCTCTGAGAACCGTTCAGGGTTCTAAGATGTACAGCAGAGGACAGTCAGGCTCACGGTTACAAAATTCCCTGCTTTTATACACGTAGAACCCCAATGTTCAATACATATTTTGAGCCACTTCTATCCAGTCTATTCCTTCACAGAAATTTATTTTACAACCACTATTATATTATCCACTCAAATCGGTATCAGCATTTTTACTGATCTTAAATTCTCTGTGATAACTTGTCAATAATAATAATAATATATTTAGTACAGGTCTACCAACCCATTAACAGTGTGTCAACACAATGGTTGTCGCTTCTATACCAACAGCATCTATTATCACTATATCTCTCACTCTTATTTTACTTTATCATGCCACAACATCTACCTAAATTTATAACAAACGCTTTATTAGTACGGCTTCACATATTACCCACTCACGCTGACCTAAGCGTCCAAAGCGATCTTTTCCCATCAGTTTCCCCAGTTAAAAAGTGGTAGGTATTTATGCTCTCCCCATGCGTGATACTCAAAACACACAAATTATATTCCACGACTTTTTTCGAAAATCGTATCGTTTTTTAGATAATGTGGAAAAATACTGTACAACCGAACAGGCCACAGACGACGATACAATACGGCGCACGTGCATTGCATGCTGGATACCTAAGGCTACAAACACACACTCATCATATACAATACTTATTGCTTCTCCACTGCAACAATGGTTGCACAAACGCGACTCATTGTTACGTTATACGTACTTAGCCTGTTTTGCTCATAAGAATGTAAGCTAAAAAAATAAGCATTAGCAAAACTGGAGGCTAAAGATTGTGCTTCATGCGAGAATGTAGCAATCTGATATGGGTTAATGACGAAACAGTGGCCACTTTTATATAAGCAGTGCTAGTTCTTAACATTTCATGTTAAATTGCATGACAATATGTCTTGCGTACATATAAATACAGAGGAAAAAAATAAAAGCTTGTATGTTTCATTTTGACTGCAATATTTTCAGCGTGCCAGCTTATTTCACACGTTATGGAAAAATGTGAAAATTTGTTGCGTGTTCTTACCGAAGGCACACATTATCTCATAAGCGGTACGATTTTCGAAAAAAGTTATCGAACATAAAATGTGTGCTTCGAGTTTCTCTACAACTCTTGTCTGAAAGGTTTTTCATTATAAGAAGAACTGAGTAAGATATGATCAAAAATGTATATTGGTCCTCACATATAGTAACTTTTATTCTTGTCAGATTTTAATTAAACTTAAATTTTCTCAACAGAGTTTCGAAAAATACTCAAATATCAACTTTCATTAAAATCCATCCAGTGGAAGCCGAGTTGTTCCATGCAGACAGACGGACGGACGGACATGATGAACCTGATCGCAGTTTTCGCAACTTTGCGAACGCGCCTAAAAACGAATAAATATCGTGTCGTATCCCTTTTTATCATCTGAACGGTGCGCCGTACGAATATGCTACTACTAGAAAGTGAATTAAAGAGAAACTGTAGTATCTTTTCTATAACTCTCACGCTTCGGAACCCTAAAACGCACCACGCCAGCAGCTAACACCTTTACATACCACTAACGCTTCCTACGACAGTCTGATCAGCACGGCGTTCATACTTTCTGAACTTGCATTTCTCTGTGCTCGTGATATTCATTTACTGCAGACAGGCCGACAAATAAATTTCTTCCCTTCGTTCCTATTATGGAAGAAGTGAGTCTTAAAAACCCGAAAAACGATAAACACAAGCTGCTGTTGACACGTATAATCCAGAATATATATGTGCATTATCTTTCCTTTGTATCTCACTAAATATTTAACACCCAAGATATCAAGAAAGTGTAAATTTTTGGGCAGTTATGGTTTCATAACTTTATAACTGCGTGAGATATTTAAATGATTTTATTTACGAGTCCCAACTTCCTGCAACGAAGAACACATAACTGCTGTTGCTGAGAGGCTTTTACTAATTCAATAATCACTATATTAAAAAGTACCAAATCAATTTTAGGTCTTATTAAATTCTACAGCCTCTGACTTTCGAATTTTTTGTAATGTCAACGAATTCTCAGCCAATGTATGCAAATAGGTTAAAGTTTCACACAAAGTAAGTTATACGAATCGGCATGTAATAAAAATAAACATTCTCTATACGCATTGGTCTAGATAGGTTAGATATAACACAATGTAACCAAAATTTACAGTCATTTCGGAGGTTAAATCTGCAGCCTGAGTTGAAAAACAAACATCACTTTTCCATTGAAGTACGCTTTACGCATTTCGAGGAAAGTAATGGTCAGTATTCTGATGTTCAGAAACAAATAACATAATAATTCTCACAATGGTTTTTTATAATGGCAATGTATTTAAAAAGACAAGAAAAGTACGTATAACATCACATGGAGGCGCGTTACTCGTACACTGTTGTCATAAAGCAATCAGTATTACGTATTCTGAGCGCGTGACTGTGTTCTTGCCTTAATTATCCGGTGTGCAAAACGCACTTTTCTTGGCCGCAGTGTATTTTCATCTGTGGTCTGGCTGGCCGTACCACATTTTCCACATTATCTCATAAATGGCACGATTTTGGAAAAAAAAAGTTATTGAACATAAAATGTGTATTTTGATTTTCTGTATACCTTGTATCTAAAATACTTCTCACTCTAAGAAGAATTCAATGAGATACCATCACAAATTTACACAGGTCTTCGTGTAGAGTAGCAGGTATTCTTGTCAGATATTAATCACAATTAAAATTTCTCAACAGATTTTTCGAAAAATTCTCAAGTGGCAAGTTGCATTAAAATCCGTTCAGTGGGAGCCGAGATGTTCCTTGTGGACAGACGGACGGATGAAAGGACGGACGTGACGAAGCTAACAATCACTTTTCGCAATTTTGGGAATGTGCCTACAAACTAGTGTAACGAACGCATAATTTATATGTATAGATTGTAAAATGTAATTTTTTGGTTGCACTGGAATACGGCTCAACTACCAGTGTTAACTTCAATAGTGCTTAGTTGACAGTTCAGTGCACTGCAAAATATGTACAAGTTAAGACAAACTGGCAGAGCTTTTGAACTCTCACAGCCAATAGTTCACTGCATCTAAAAGTATTTGCTACTCAGAGCCCTTACTCTATATAACCCTCTACAAAAATATTAACGTCCTCATTCTCGTTATTTTATTCGTCGTACCTACGTTAAAATTACATATAATTGTGGAGAGAAGTTCTGACTTCGACAACTGTAAAATAATATTACTATGTGTGCTGGAAAGCTGCTACTGCTGTTTATTCAAGGTGAGTTGAGCTGAATGTATTTAGAAAACGTTTTAATATTATATCCACGTGAGTTGAGCAAGTTTTGATCAACAGTAATTAATTTAAACTATTCCAAATTCCAAATTATAACGGGTTATATAGAGAAGGCAAAGTGATTATTTGTGTAACAACTAAACTTGAAACTTTTCCTTTGTTACATCATTTATGTAAATTGTTAACTTTATTAGAGTTTTATTTTATTTCCTAATTAATCATCCTAACTTAATATTACTTAAACTGTGTGATTGACATTTATACAACGATTTAATTGTGATATCCCTACGACCTTGGCAAGTTGATCGCGACTACAAATTGAAGTAGTTAATTGCTCCTTGAGCTACAAAGTGACAGTTTAGTAGATTTCTATTACTTTGTAAACCCTAAAATCTATTTGGTGGCAGTCTACCTGTTATTTGAACTTCGAAAATAACGAAACTATAGAACTCTCGTCATCCTCATTACAGTGTCTCCACAGTCAGACATAAAGTAACAGCTACGCTACCACTGGGGGCACGACACTAGAAACATAAAACTGCGAAAACTGCGAAAAATCTTAAGTTTCTGAATAGGGGTTGGCGATGGGGTGGAAGCATTTTGTGACTAGCCGAGCGATTTATAGCTTCTCAAGCAGGACGCTGGTCGATGCAGTCAGTTAACGTACTATAGCCACTATTTCAAAAGCGACAAACAGTTAACACCAAGCGCTGAAACGTAGAGGGACATACTGTCTTCGTTAACATTGAACAACAAACAAATTTAGACCGGGACCAGTGCCAAAGAGGACACCTCATGTGCAGCATGGACATGTTGAACTGCTACATCTACCTCCACCGTGTCACTCCACATCCTTCAGGAATATAACATACTAGAACAGAATATCGAACAGGTGAACTGTCCCCCTCTCCGGTACTGCAGACCTCCTAAACTGGAAAACGTGAGGATCATACCCTCAGATACAGCCTCAGGAACCTGACTTCAGCAAAATGTTCTCAAATCTCACAAGAAATCGATGGGACTTGGAGAGACAAGATATCCAGTGCAGTTCAAAACACGACTTTCTGGGTGTTTTATGTGTAGAGATAGAAAGCGATAGAGAGAAAGCAAGACAGTCAGTTACGAACACAGAGATTGTGCACAACCAAAGTCACACACTTCTTTCTGACTCAGATATCTGACTGGTGCTGTGGTTCTCAAGGGGTGTTCAATTCAAAATCAAGCTTACATATTTAACACTACTTCCTCAAAGAGTCGTAGCAACAATGAATTATTGTGCAGCTCTCCTTTGGTATATCTCGGGCCCTGATCCGGCTATAGGGGCTCGACTATTGTCCTTTAACAGGACACAAACCAGGGTTGTTATTGGCCTGTTTACTGGACATAACACCTTGAGGAGATATTTACATATCATGGGGTTATGTAATGACCCCATTTGTAGGAAATGTGGTACTGAGGAGGAAACCTCAGTTCACATTTTGTGTGAGTGTGAGGCTTTAGCCTCACTCAGACATGCTTACCTTGGTTCCTTCTTTTTGTACCCAGAGGACATACGGGAACTAGGCATGGGGGCCATCTGGAACTTTGCTAAAGGAACAGGGCTCCTATAGCCTAGTACAGAATATGGGGCACAGAGGGCCTGTCATTAAGGCCTACGTGCATCGGACCCGAAAGGGCTCGAACCTTAATATTATTCTATTCTATTTTTCTCCTTTGGTATTGCAACGGCATGTGTTGCAATTTCTTTGTTCAAAGTCTTCTTCTCTCATTTCTCTCTTTTGTTTATAAAATGGAATTCGGCTTACCGGTGTAAAATAAAAAAAATGGAACATAAAGTGAAAAATAATCTCTGGCATTTCCTAAGCATCCTAACACACTAACTACTGTGTCACATAAATACACATCGCGCACTAATAATATTCAAATGTCTGTAATACCCACGTCATATTAGTTATTTACTTTAACAATGAGTGATCATTTTCGCCTGCATTTTGGTTCGTATCAATGCGATTAAGGTAGACAGCTTGTTAAGAAAGCGTCAGTTAAAGACAGTCCACTGTATTTGTTACATATGTGCTTCTTCACGGTATAAATTATTAGCTTACTTACTTCCACACAAAGAAAAAAAGTGAGCTTCTGGGATCATCATACCGTATGTGTGAATGAAACACCTGACCTATTTTCAAGAAATTCTGTATGAAATGTGTACCACTAGAGAACACCAAGGGCCGTGTTTTTTATTTCTTAAAATCAGTTATAAAAATATGGGCAGGTGCAGCACACGTTTCAGGAACGACAGTAGCGCCACTCACTTTATGCCATGAAGTGATGCGTGGTAAATGACCCTGTAAAAAATATACAGCTGTTGTTGAATGTCAAAGAACAAGACAAAAAACGCGCGAAAACTGTCATTAGCTTTCGGTCTGATAGCAAGTACTAACGAATCTCTGGAGCTACGCCTGCGAAATCTGGTACGGAGATGGATCAAACACATAACTACAATATTATATGCGAAATGCTGTTTGTAAGCGGAAAATTACAAATATGGCAACGATGTTAAATTTTGAAGTCACATCCGGATAATTTAACACAGAGAAAAAATTTAAGTAATAATTTATTTACAAAAATTGTGGTAAAAAGTAATAATAATAATAATAATAATAATAATAATAATACCAGGCGATGGATAGAAGCAGAAATTTATAATCAGTGAGGAAGGCTTTGAGTTCCTTTCGAAACTCCTCATGAAGATTTTATCAGTTACGTAATTTATTACGCGTTCATGAATTATCGCCAATGCTACACACTTTTCGGCAACCTTTCCTGTCACCTGCCCACCCCTATCAGCAGCAAGTTAGCTAGCGATGGCTCTCGCTGTGTCAGGAATAATGCTTACGATTTCTAAAAGATGCGTACTGACCGACAGCCAGCACTGCTGTACGTAAGACTACTATGACAACAAAGCAGCATGAAGAACAACATGGTCAGAGCAAACCTACAAATGTGATTCAGAGGTCGGCCTATGTCATCATTTCTCTCACTGTCTACAAGCATATAAACACGGACAATGTACGTATAACGTAACACTGAAGCGCTTTCGTGCGACCATTGTTGCAGTGGAAAAGCAGTATTACATACTCTTGAGTGTGTGTTTGTAGCCTTAGGTATCCAAGCAATGTTCATGAGCCATACTGTCATCTGTGACCTTGCCTGCCTGGCTCTACAATATTTTTTCCACATTATTTCATAAACGGCACGATTTCCGAAAGAAAGTTACTGAACATAAAATTGTATTTTCATTTTCTCTACAACTTTCGTCTGAAACATTTATTATTCCAAGAAGAAATGAGCGAGATAGGATCATAAATGTACATTGGTCTTCATGTAGAGTATTCGTTATTCTTGTGGGATTTTAACCCTTAGGTGACTAATGTCATATATATATGGAGCACCCATTCTTGATGTTTCTAGATCACACACAACGACGCAGCACAGTCGGTAGGGCTCCTCTGGACGAGTG
>Ga0268261_10002123_pt1 | contig 14103 bp, 7 predicted proteins | sample TergutNc150P1_FD_190353 | JGI IMG/M metagenome (GOLD analysis project Ga0268261, IMG submission 190353) | Nasutitermes corniger P1 segment gut microbial community from laboratory colony in Florida, USA - Nc150 P1 (SPAdes) (version 2) | ecosystem: Host-associated > Arthropoda: Insects > Digestive... | reverse complement strand
ATTAGTAGCCTAAAGGTTAATAATTTAACCCTTATCCTGCTAACGTGGAGAAAATGGTGAGCTCCTAATAATGCCAGCAAATAGCAAATGGGATTTAATTCGGGGTTTAAAGGGTTAAGCTTATTTCATAGGAACCACGATAGCTCAGTCGTTATACTGACCGGAATAGGGGCCTAACGCTGAGTAATCCGGATTCAATTATCGGCAGGAGCAAGGGACTTTCCTCTTCTGCACAAGGTTCTGACTGCTTCTGGGGCCCATCCGGTCTGCTGTCCATGGAAACCGTTGCTATTTCCGCTGTGATAAAATGGACAGAACGTGAAGCTGACCATTATCTTCCATTTAGTGCCGCGATTAAAAATCCGTGCAAGTGCATCTTCATGGAATAAAGGTAATCAAAGAGAGCAACAATTATGCCTATTTTGTTTTTCACTGCGTTACGTAAATTTAATTACAGAGAAAATGTCAAAATTCAAAGATGCATAATTCATTGATTTTTATACGTTTTAGGAATAATCATATTTTCTTTTTTCGATGCGGTGAATTATGTACTCACTGCAGTGGATATATAGTCTGACATACAATTCCAATTAGCATAAATCTTCAAAGAATTTAACGTACATTTAGTGAATTCACAATGGCATTTGTCTCAGACATTAGATACGTTAATAACGACCCTAACGTTGGTCGAAACGCGAACGTCCAGCAACATTAGGCTGTGGAGTGGACGTTTGGTTCCACAAGATGTACTGGGAAAAACCGCGATAGCCTAGTCGGTGTAGTGACTAGACTACGGCGTGGACAACTGAAAAAACTGTTGTTAGAATCCCGGTAGAAAATTATTCTCTTTTCCAAGGAGTCCAAACAGATTATGAGGGGCCCACCCAACTTCTTATTCACTTGGTAGGAGTGTTATTTCCTCGGGGGTAAAGTGACTGGGGTATGAAGATGAATACACTTCTCCACCTGGTGCGGAGATTATAAATAAGTGGAGCAACAGTCGAACTTCCCCATTTGCATTTACGGCATATATATAGCGACAATTACACTGCTTATATATCTTGCAAGATTTCACTCTCTTGTTATTGTTTCGTTTTTTTTTTTTGCTGTCACTGAAATTAACACAAGGCTTCCAGTACTATGTTTCTTTTGGAAAATTACGCCTCGTTAGTAATTCTGAATACTGACGCACACAATTGTATTTCCGGCGGCTTTTAAATCAGTACAACAACCATAACTCAAGACCGTTAAATATGTATTCCTGCAACCTTTACTGTTTCTTGCTAAACAGTCAGTGCACGTCAGACTTCATGAGAAAGACTTTTACTATATATATATATATATATATATATATATATATATATATATATATAAAATATTTGTTAACTGCAATTGGGTAGCCACCCGGTGGCAGTAGTACAGTACACATATACACACAAACAATACACAGAACGACACAAAACAAACAATACATAGAACAACACAAAAATTAGGAAGATAAATGTATCCTTCAACAGTTAATTGCTCATTGCGAAAATTAAAAAGGCCACTGACAGTATGCAATTCAATCTTCTATTGCACAGCCACTAAAAGCTCAATTAATGAGCAATATTCGTAAACTGATGCATGAAATTGATGTGAAGAATATACAAAACTTCAAATACTACCTTACAGAGAGCATAATAATTATGAGGTTAATTCAGGAAAATTAGCTTTATTAAAAAAAAAGACCCTCTGTGATAAATTCTGAGTTCTTTTCACTTTAAACCACGTGTGATATGTGATCAACAGTGTAAATTAAAGGCTAATGATGCATATCGTGAAAATAAACATTGAATTTGTCATGGTAATGTTGACAGACAAGTGGACCGGTGGACCCCTTCTAGGACGTGGCGCCGCATCAGTCGGTTACTGGCGCCAGTCGTCCAGTGACGCGGCGCCTGATCCCAGAAGGATGGAGAGCTCATCTGCACTACGAAAGCGTAAAAACTCGCTGAACTGTATCATTTACTGAAGGCAGCAAATCGCTGATAAATTCGGCAAATGTAACAATAGTCGAAATGTGCATTTATTTTGTAGAAAATTGTGTAAGTTGCTGGACCACTAAACAATATACTGATGCCCAAGTTACAGTTCCTTCCAGAATCATCAAATTTCGGCTGCAACGTATGAAGAAAAGTAGGCACCCTTAATTTTTTCCCAAGGGCTTTTTCTTTTCGTTGTGTTAGCGACATAATGTGTCTTTTGTCATAACAAGTGAATCCCACTCACTGCGGCATGGCATATCCTCAAGTTGCAGATGGAGGAGACGCCTACAGATATGGACGGTAGCTGCGCATATTAAGAGAGGCGGATAGCCGACAATGCGTGATCCTCAAATTTGGGGTTTGGGTGAGGGGCTAAAAATTCCTCACCCTAAAAACGTAACAAGTAACGACACAAACATTCAGCCTCTGAAATGGACAGGGTTCTGGGACGCCTGAGCAAAGGAAAATGGGTTTGAGATTTGGCATATGGAATGTGAGAAGCCTGCATAGCGAGGGTCATTTAAGACAGTAGCCAGGGAATTAGCAAAGTGTAGATTAGATGTAGTGTGAGTTTAGGAAGTTTGATGGGACAAGGGTGGCACTGAATGAGCAGAATATTATACATCTTTTTAGCCACTGGAAATGGAAAATCATCAATTAGGAACAGCATGCTTTTTATCCCAGAGTATCATACAATCAGTTAGGACAGAACGTTTGTTATTGATAGCGATAAGACGTCATATATAGCGCTCAGAAATCGCTGGTGAAATACTGTTGTTCTGAATGTGCTTGTTCCAACTGTGGATAACAGTAATGAGGACAGTTCCTATGACGAATTAGAGCAGGTATTCGATCACTTTCATAACAACTATGAACATTCTGGTAGAGGAACTTAAGCAAAACTGGAGACAGAGGGTATTTTTAAACCGACAACCGACAATTGGGAATGAGAGCTTACACGACAATATTAGTTATAATGTTGTTAGACTAGTAAAATTTTTCAAATAAAAAAATAATCCAGTTATTGAAAGCACAATGTTCCCGAACACAAAGATTCTTAAATTCACAAGAAAATCTCCTGATGGGAGAACTCATGATCATATTGATCGCACATTAATAGATAGGAGATGGCATTCAAGTATACTCGATGTAGAATCCGTCAGGGGAGCTAACCGTGACACTGATCACTATCTGGTGGTTGTAAAATTTTGAGAGAGACTGGGAGTAAGTAAAAGAGAAGAACAGAAGGGCGATATGTAGAAGTGAAAGTAAGAGTACAGTAACAGTTTAAAATTTCACACAGTTCTGAAGCTTTGGAGAACTTAGACGATAGCTGGAAAATAAATAGGGCTTGGGAAAATATTAAAGAAACCATTGGAATTTCAGATAAGAGAGTGTAGGTCTGTATTAACGGAAGCAACATAAACTATGGTTTGATAACATATGTTCAGCATTTCAAGATCACAGGCAGCAGGCAAAGCTGCAGTGTTTGCAGCATTCCAGTAAGATTAATGCTGATATTCTGAACAATGCAACATGCGAAACTAGCAGGCTTTTCAGGACAAAGAAGAGGAAATGCCTGAAAGGTAAAATTAATTAATTTGGACGGAAAAGCAAGAAGTACTTTAAAGACTTGCACACGGGCATCATTGAATTTAAAAGGGGATACCATCACAGAAGTAACTGAGTAAAAGGTGAGAAGGGTGACCTGCTTGTGGGCTTCCACAGTATTTTGAATAGGTGGAGGAATCCGTTCTTTCAGTTACTGCATATATGTACGTACATGGGGTTAACAATATTCGACAGATTGAAATACATATAGCTGATCCACTAGTGCCTGAGTGCAATGCGTTTGTGGATTAGATAATTACTGAAATTCGAAAATATATACGCTTCACCACATGCTGATCAAATTCCTGCAGAAATGGCTAAGCAGGAGGTAAGAAAAGTGTTCTGAGATACATAAACTTCTCCATTCTATTTGGAATAAGGAAGAAATGCCTCACCGTGGAAACAGTCTATCATTTCACCCATTTTCAAGAAAAGCGATAAGACACATTGTACTAATGATCAAGGCATTCATTGTTATTAAGTACACATAAAATTTATCCTGGTCATGTCGAGAGAATGGACCCAACGCGACTACCAAAAATTATGATTCACTGGAAACCTGAAGGAAAATGAAAACGAGGCCGTCCCCGGAAAACCTGAAAAGATGAAATATATACAGCCATGAATGAAAAAGGTCTAAGAATGGGTGAATGGAACAATCGAAGGCAATGGAATATGAAAGTCGGAAGGCGTCGTCAGGCGTTTTAAAACCGCGCAATATATATATTTATATCAAAGTTCATCCAACATCCTCTTGTCAGGGTTACTTCCATATGCATGAGAAATTACTGGGGACCATCAGTGTCGATTCAGACATAAAAGGTCAACTACTGATCATATACTCTGCATTCTTCGAATACTTGAAAAAAAATCTTAAATCTTTTCGTATCATTTTTATTGTAATAACAAAATTTAGAAAGATTCCGTTAACAACTAAAGAGTATCATTATTAATATATGGGAGATTTTTACATGTTTCTGTCCAAAGGGAACAACTTCATGTAATACACATATCCTAAATTACAAGAAGAAATACTGGGATATGGATGGTTGATATAAAAGAGATCTCGTTTGTGCAATTAATCGGTATATATTGAAAGGTAAATGGGATGTTTTTAGATGTCGTTTTCTCTTGTCGAGTTTGTGGCAAGTGGTTGATTTTAACCGTTGTAGTTAAGGTGACTGCTGGTAGGTGAAGTGTGGATGGGAGGAGGTTTATATTTATTGTCAAACAGAGCTAAGTTTAAGAATCTATATTACAAGAATTATTTAGATAATAAGTGTAGTATTCAGAAGAATTGCTGGTTTTAAATGACGATTCTGAAAAATAATGTAAAAATAAGTATTAAAACGAAGGTGGGGAACATATAATGTGAAGATATACGTGTTAGCTTAAAAATGTTCTTGGAATCACTTTATTTCTGAGAAATACAAAAGAGTAGAATAATTTAAGTTACATTTCCTCGCGCCACTACGCACGTCTGCCAGCGACCGTAAAGATGATGAGAACATTCCTGGAAGCCATTTTGTGAAAGCCTTTTCAACTCTTCCGTTGCATTTTTAATGAAGTCAGTAGCATCACAAAAGCCCCGTCATTTCAATGCTGATTTCAGTGGAGGAAACAAGTAAAAATCAGCTGCAGCTACGTCAGGAAAACATGTTTGATTCTCCAGTATCGACATATTTTTTTCTGCTAAGAAATCCTTGACCAAAACCGACCGGTGTGCTGGAACATTGTTGTGAGGGAGAAACCAACTGTTGGTTCTCCATTTTTCGGGGCGTTTCCTTCTGACCGCATCTCTAAGGGGACGAATGATGTCAGTGTACTTATTCACAGTTTTACCTTCAGGGATGAAGTCATAATAGAAATGCCCTGGCAGTCAAAATAAAACTTCCACCGTAACATTTCTTTTACCCATATCGATTCAAAGTTGTTTCTTCGAGGTTAAAATGACGATTTCCATTAAAAAGATCGCCTTTTTTGTATCTAGTACAAGAAGCACCATGTTTCATCCCCTCTGATTTTGGTGTTAAGTAAACTGTTGTCTTTATCAGCCATATCGATAAGATCACCGGAAATGCCCATCCGTGTTTATTTCGTTCGTATTTCAGCACTCGAGGTAGCAAATGTTGACAAACGTGGTACATGTTCAACACATTACGAAGGATACTGTGACAACTTCCTACAGAAATTCCAACCTCTGACGCAATTTGGCCCACAGATTTATTTCTGTCACTTGTCATAATCTCTCGCACACGCTCGAAATTTGCTTCACTTGTCGACGTTGATGGGCGACCAATACGCGGATCATCGTCAACACTCTCGTGTCCATGCTGCAACATGGTTAATGTCTCCGCTGGTGACTTCTGCAGCAAAGCTCAAAATTTGACCTTCGTACTTTGTTAAAATATAGGCATTTTCAACTACGACGCGACCTCACGCACAAATAAGAAACAAAGAACTACTGTTATGCTTCCCGAAATTACGAAATGGCGAAACCGTTCCTGTGATGTCATGAGTGGTGCCAAATTATGAGACAGATAATTCATTCATTCTGCAGTTCCTGTAAATTATACCAACAAATTCCAGGAAGTTCTTGAAGTTACTACGTATAATGGAAGGATTATGGAATAAAAAAATGAAGTGTGGAAAATTTACACTTTTGCAGTAAGTTGGGGTTATGTGTGCTGCTTGTTATTATAGTTATGGAATAAGATACCTGAAAAGAATTGAAATAATTTAGTCATAAAAGATGTAGACTTGCTGGTTACATATGTTGCAGTGTATACTGAGGTTATGTGTGCACTGTTGTATTTAAATATTATAGGCACTGAAGTACAGTACCTGAAAAGGAATTGTACGATATAACGTATAAATGAATGGACTAGAATTCAACTGTAGAGTTCATCAAGAATCCTCAATTAATCATAGAGTTCTCAACCAATCAGGTATCTTTAAAATACACCCTCCTTACTTATATTAATATTATATACACTTCATATCTCTTATATTTAAAATCTTCCAGTTCCTTTTTCGGTTCTTTACTTCACAGCCCATAATATATAAATCCAACAGTGCACATGTAACCTCAATATATACTACAACATAAGTCCCTCTACATTTTCTGTAATATTTTATTCCTTCCTTTAGAAATCATCACATTCTACATACTTATAACTAAATGCTTTCAATCCTTTTCAGGTTCCTAACTCCTAAACTGTAAGATACATAAAACCAAAAGTGCACATGTAACACTAACTTACTCCTAAATATGTCTTTCCAAATTTGAATATTTCATATTTTAATCCCTCCCTTATATACCATCACATGATATTTGCCCCTCCTTCATTTTAATATTTATTTTTACCTTACTTTACAGAATCGTCCTTTAAAACCAGCAGTTGTCTGAAAACTACAAATATCATCTGAAAAATGCTTATAATATTGATTCCTAATCTTTGCTCCGTTTGACGACAAATATAAGCCTCTCCCACACACCGCCTACAAAGAGTTACCTCTACTACAACGGTTAAAATCAACAGACTGCACACAATAGATAAGGAAAATATTCACTCACCCCCTCTTCACAAAATCGGCAAGGGGAAACGACATCTATAAACATCCCATATACCTTTCAATATAAACCGATTAACTGTAAAATGAGATCTAATTTATAAGTAACTTCGGATATATGTATTACCTAAAGATGGTCCCTTTGGACCAAAACATTTTTAAAAAATCTCCCATATGTTAATAACATAAAACGTAGTTATGATTGACGGATTATTTCTGTATCTTTGCTACTTGAGAAAAAATAGGAATACAATGGGGCAATGCATCAGCTATTTATAGACTTCAAGAAAGCCTGTGATTCATTTAGGAAGGTGGACTAGTATAACATTTTCAGTGAGTCTAGTTTCCCTTTGAAACTAGCTAGTTTATAAAAATACGTTTACATGAACCCCATAGTAAGAACTAAAATTTGTCCGACAGATTACTTACGAAGAACTGTGTGAATAAGGGAAATGCTTACTGGCCTTGCTTTTCAACTTTATTTAGAATACGTCACTAGGAACGTTCAAGAAAAATACGAGGAGTTGAAATTGAATGTTGCTTTGGTTTATGCTGATACTAATATAGTGGGTGGAAACATACTAAAAAGTATAAACAGAAACTTTCGTAGCCGCTCGTAAGGAGATTGGTCTAGTAGTTAATGCTGAGAAAGCTAAGTATATATTCATGTTTCATGAAGATAATGCAGAATAAAATCACAATACAAACATATGAAATAAGTCCTTTGAAAGTGTGGGAAAATTCAAGTATTTGGGAAAAACCATAAAAAATTAAAATTTAATTCATGAAGAAATTAAAAGTAGACTGGAATCAGGGAATACTTGCTACCATTCGGTGTAGTATCCTCTGCCTTACAGTTCCTTGTTAAAAAATATAAAGATTAAAATATACAGAACAATGATTTTACCATATCTTTCATATGAGTGTGAAACTTGGCCTCTCACATCGAGGGAGGAAGATAGGCTGGTTGTTTGAAAATAGGATGTTGAGGAAAATATCTGGGCCTATGAGAAAAGAGGTGACGGTGGCTGGAAGAGACAGCATAATGAGAAGCTTTATTATGTGTACTCCTTCGCAAGTATTATACGAGTAAAAAAATCAATGTGGGCGGGGCAAGCAGCACGTATGGGAAAGAGAAGAGTTGCATAACAGGTTCTGGGGAGAGGGGTGGACCTAATAGAAAGAGACAACTAGATGTTGATGGCAGGATAATGGATTGAAGAAATAGGATCGCGGCTTCGATTGGATTTATCTGGCCTAGAAGATGGAGAGGATCTTGTGGAAGCGATAAAGAACTTTCCGTTTCCATAAAATGGGGGGAATGTCTTAATTAGCTGAGAAACTACTAGCTTCTCGAGAAAATCACAGGTTCATGGAGTTAGTTAAAGTTTCTTTACAGAAGGGAATTTAAACATGAGGTCAAAAGAACTTGTCATCCTTATATTCAAGGCCAGTTGTTTCGTAACAATATTATTGTCTGGCCTAATTTGTAATAAACCTGTCACTAATTTCCTCATTCGTAATTTAGCTACTTACTGCATTGTTCCTTCATGATATGAAACGGTACACAAAGAATGTTTAGTTATTAGCAGTAACGAAAAACGAAGAATCAGTTGAACATAAATCATAAACACGTAATGACGTTTATCCCTATATTACTCTTCACAATTCCAATGCCTTTATGGCCAGGTGGAAGAAGATGCGAATTCCTTCCTTTTTTGGTCGGTTAGTAAGATAGATCTCACGGTTTCTGGGTCGCTCTTCTACTCTGAATATGAAGGCAACAAGTTACTCCGAAACAATAGTACCTATTTAACTGCAAGTTGTTACATACCATAAGTTGGTAGTTTTCGATACTGGGTCAGTCTGACGGCAGGCGAGTGAAATAGTTACGCAAAGCAGTGTCCTTTAGCTCACGCACTATGCGATAAAGAGGTACGGAGGACCTGTGGCAAAGCTCCATGTTTTCGTTATCTAGCGAGTCAATGGAAATAATTATCTTCACGCTCCAAAAACTTTTCCCTCGATCAAAGCACGGTTGGTACTCACTGATACGCGATAAGATGGGTCTCACAAATTATCCCTGTCGATGGGAGAGATATCTAATATATCCGTAAAATACTGTTTTCCCAACAGGCGTTCTTACGTAGTATGTATACACCTACAGAAGAACGCATTATGTAGGGATAATAAAAAGTGTTTTGTACTCTCTCAAGTCGATAGGACAGCCTGGTTAGTTCGGTTCAGGCTGAATTCTCGCTGTTTGCTACCCTCTTTCAGTATTCATTACTCCTTAGTGGCAGCAAAACTTTACATCTTACACGTAATTTCAAGAATAAGAGTTGAATTTCCTTCGAAGGAAGGAAGTCGGTTTTGTGCAGTGGTCGGCCGTGACAGACGCCTTAATAATGCAGACTACTTTTTGTTCGGGAAGTTCTCGTTAGGAGCTGCATTTGGCGTGTTTCTAAGAAAACGAAGCGCAGCCTCGTCTGGGTATGTAGCTTCAGGCTGACCATTTCAGCAGGAATTCATCCTGATGGTCAGCATTCCAGTATCTTTCACTTCCCGTCATACGTCTCCAGTGCTTCAGAAAAAAATATTCTTAAGGTCTTACTTTGTACTTCCATCTGATGTTCACGTGTGTAATATTCTTACTGTCAGTAACAAGATATTAGAAAGGGTAAATGTGTTCGATATGGGCGAGATACAAAACATCACTGGCAAATGCTGTCAGTTACTGAGCTGTTGTCGTGAAATGTATTGCTGTGAAAAAAACTAATTTATTAATTTAAACAGAAACTTGTCAATTTTCTGTAGATTTAACAATACTACCGATGAAACTAATGTCATACATTTTTCAACATAAAAACTAAGTGGTTCAGATCAGATTTTTAAATTTTTCTTATGGGTGGCCGGCTAGCCTTCCGTAATACCTCGCCTGCGTTGTCAGTCATTTTGTGTAGTTGACGATTTACTTAGAAGCATATCCAAAATTACAGCGAATGCTTATATCCATTAGCTTTGTAGTGACAATTACATCAACTACAGAATTCATTTCACAGATTTTTAACCAAAATACACGTATATTTATGAAGAGAATGAAGTGATGTGAAGTGAAGTTAAAACCGCAAAATACGAATTACAATTGTGGTATAATCGTATTTAATAGGTACCTAAAAATACCGACTTCGGACGAACTAAAAAGAGAATATGTCATGTAATGCTACATTCAATTCATCCAGCGACGCGCATAACCGACGATTCCCCTAACTTATATTCGAGAGGAGCGTGATTTGACTCTCGCTCGGAGCACCAACTCTCCATACTAAGGCCCTTCCAGCCAAATTGGACGATAATACCTTAAAGTAACGCAAGTCGCTTCTTTACACAGCTTTTCTTTACCATTCGACGCTGTTTCATCTGAATCACTGATAGCAGCATTAAATAAACTACAAATGAATAAGCAAGGTTTCTGGTTCTTCTAGCCGGAAGGTCCTATCAAGAGACCCTCAAATGTTCGCCACTGTATTATGACGAGTGGGCACACTAGTATTCACGCTCAGGCGTGGTGCGGTCACGAAAGATGTATTTAAATACAGTCAAAGAATATCTGCCTCGGTCTTGAGCGAGCAAACGACACAAAAACTTCTGAGGGATACAAAGTGTTTTAAACCTCTGCCACTAAATAAAGACGACTCGTAAGCTTAAGGCTTCGAAAGCTTTACCCCGCGGTAAGTGCCTCTACTGTGGACTGGAGAATGAGTGGGTTCCGGAACCGGTCTGTGGGCTTTGGAGAAAAGGAAAGTTCTACTAATATGGGATACATAAAACCCTCTTTCTGCAATAGTCAAACATGTAGCTTAGCCACTATGCTGATGAGCGGTCGGGCTACTTTTTTTACTCTATACTGTCTGTTCTTGACCTAATCGTATTTACAGGCAAGATAATTATAAATGTAAGGTGACTGAATTTAAAACATTTTCCAGAAAAATTGAAGTAAAGATACGACACAACTTCATGCTAAAGAAAGCTACGTAGAATTCTACACATCTTGTGAAAAAGTTAATCCTCCCAAACGTAAATGAATAAGGAAAGAATATGTAAAGTCTGTTCACAGTGAAGAATAACTTTCAATTACAACTGGAAATTTTTCATCAGGATTCGTACAGTAAAGAGTATGAGAAGTCCAGTATTTATAACTGTAAGAAACAGTGTTGAAATCGGTAATGGATCGACACGAACTATGGAACACACACAAAAAAAATGTAACTGTAATAGCAAGGGTGGTTATGAAGATTATGAAATTAAAAGAGAAGAACCAGAAGTATTTTAAAGAAACTTACAAATCGAATAGTTTCAGGAGTAGATAACGTAACATTTGAACTGTAAAAATACGCACAAGAAAAGTAAAAAAAAAAAAAGTTATTTAAATTTCGGTAACATAATCCCATTTAATTTATTAATTAACGTCTTCTATAGTTATCGGACCAATACAACACCATAAATGACTGACAGAGTATTTACACGCATGATGTACTGGTCGGATGACTATAGAAGACGTTAATCAAAGTTACTAACATTTTAAAATGAAATTTATATATCAGAAACAACACTAGCAGAATGGTATAGTGTGACAGTTATACCAATATGAAAAAAAGTAAAAAAAAATCTACAGAGGGATAAATTTGTTAATTCCTGCTACAAAATTTACAAAAATGCTAAATAAAAAATTAAAAAGATATTCAGAAACTTTTTAGACGTAACCCAAACTTTCTTCAGAAAAGGTCGACCTTACGTTCATTCAGCTTTTACTTGAAAAGGATTATTAGAGAAAAGAAAAGAATATAACTTAGAAACATTTTTCCATTTTTAGATTATGAAAAGGCTTTTGACGAAGTAAGCTATTTAGCTTTTTACAAGGCACAAATACTCCTAATCCACCACTTACAGCAGTTATAAAAGTATACGAAAAAATAAAATAAAAATAAAGCTAGCTGCCACATTGACACAACCGACAAAAATTAATAAAAAATTTCGACAAGGCTGCCACTTTCATCGATTTTATTTAATGTATATATAAACCAGATTATTGCACATTACAAAGAAGAAGAGATAAGGGGCACCGACGTTTCAAGCATAAAGACTTTAAGACACTTCGTTCACGGACGACCAATTTCTAGTGGCGAATTCAGAAGATGCACTACAAATCCCTGTGCATAAACTGGAGAAAGTTACCTCCAAATTTAGCTTCAATTTTCAAAGAGCAAAACGAAAACAATGGCTTCTAAAGGAAGAGATCCAGTTAGAAGTTGAATTAAAATAAATAATAATGTTATACAAAAAATAAACACTTTCAACTACCTAATTTGTTCTATTGCGTACCATAATTAAAAATATATTACTGTTAAAATGTCAAAATTTTTCAACATAACGGGAATTATTAACAGAACTTTAAAACCCTCTTTAGTCCAAAAACACGCTAGACTGAAAATATTTAACGCTTAACCTACTATATTATACATATGCGAAACTTGGGCAATTAGATAAGAGAATAAATCCAGAATAGCGTCAGCGGAAATTAAATTCATGAGGAGAATGGCCAAATACACATGGCAAGATTAAAAGACCAATGCAAATATTTTATCAGAACTTAAAATGAACCCAGTTGTAAAGAAAATTCAAAATTACATAAATAAATGGATACATGTTCGGCGAACAGACAGAGACAGACTAATATACTTCATTATGAATTACGAACCATGTGGGAAACGAAGCCAAAGACGACCCCTCGAAGACCCCTAGACTGTTAATGGGACCGGAAGAGGTCACGAAGCTTAAAAAACCTGCAACCTATATGATGATGATAATGATTATGATGATAACGACGACGATTATGTTAATTATACGAATCCTGTACCCGAGAGGAGATGCCATAGTTCAGATACTGCAGTGTCCAGGCTACGGACTGCGCAGGCGAGAAATTGGGGTTGAATTAGGGGTAGAAACAAATTTCATCTCCGTTGCATCGAGACTGATTTTGAAGCCAACGCGATCTCGTATGGAGTTTGCACCAGAAGCTGTTTAACGACGCTCTAAGTGATATTGCATACATAACACAGACCTATGTCTTTCATGGCAACAAAGGCGAACAGCAAATCAAGAAAACAACCATCTCCTGTAATGTGACGTCATACAGTCTTGTACATGTGTGTCCAACGTTTCAGTGGTACCTCTTCAAATTATTAACGTGGAAACTTTAGAGCGAAGGGCCCAAAGCGCATTCGTGCAACCATTATTGCAGTGGAAAAGCAATAAAAGTTGCATCTTCTGTGTCTACCATGAAATGCGCATGCGCCATACTGTCATCGGTAGCCCGCCTGGCTCTTTTCCACATTATCTCATACACGGCACTTTGTCGAAATAACGTTATTGAACATAAAATGTTCTTTTTGATTTTCTCTACAACTTGTGTCTGAAACATTTCTCGTTCTAAGAAATGAGCGAGATATTATGAAAAGTATATCGGTCTTCATGTAAAGTAGCCATTATTCTTGTCAGATTTTAATGAAACTTGAATTTTCTCGACAGATTTTCGAAAAGTACTCAAACACTAATCGTCACGAAAATCCCTCCAGTGGGAGCCTTGGAAGCCTAGATGTTTCATACGGACGGAAAGACCGACAGACAGACGAACGGATATACATGGCAAAGCTAATATTCGCTGTTCGCAATATTGCGAACGCGCCGAAAAGCAATGTAAAAAAAGTCAGTCGTGAGTACCGACTAGACACCCTACTGTAATAATAATAATAATAATAATAATAATAATAATAATAATAATAATAATAATAATAATAATAATAATAATAATAATAATAATAATAATAATAAT
>Ga0268261_10002122_pt1 | contig 14104 bp, 6 predicted proteins | sample TergutNc150P1_FD_190353 | JGI IMG/M metagenome (GOLD analysis project Ga0268261, IMG submission 190353) | Nasutitermes corniger P1 segment gut microbial community from laboratory colony in Florida, USA - Nc150 P1 (SPAdes) (version 2) | ecosystem: Host-associated > Arthropoda: Insects > Digestive... | reverse complement strand
AACATGTTGCATGTTTGAGTTCAGCACTGCCTCGTGTAATGGACATTTATCAGCCAATATCCTGTCCACCATACTCCGGACCACAACGAACCCTGATTCAAATAAGTGATCCCTCATGAACGTCTTGTTTTCTGAGATGTTATCACATAACCGCCTAGCAACAAAGTATTCGGCGAATGTGTGGTGTAGAAAAACAGGTCGACCTTCGATAATATCAGTTATTATGCCCGTTTTCTCCACCCCTTGCTCGATTTTCTGCAGAAAATCTGCACCTTGTTTCAGCAGGTTCTTGTCATTGAGCTTCTCGAGGTGTTGTGTAGATAAGATTGTTATCAGTGCTACTGCCTTGTGGTTGTTTATGAAATTGTCATACAGAACGTCATTATCAGTAAGCACATTCACATTTGTTCTGTCAGAAAGCTTTTTCTCTGATAAATAAATATCCCATTTCTTGTTCACATAGAAATCATACAGCATGACAATATTCATATATTCAGGTAGATCCACCGTCTTCGATGTAGAAAAATGGTTGAGTTTCTCCTCAAATATCTCAGCCAATAACATACTCTGCAGGGGTATTCCCATGAAATTTGTTTCGCTGACACTAAGATGCTCAGAAGAAAGTTCAACGACTCTGTGTGCTAAGCTTTCTATGTAATCTGCTTTTATATGTGAAAATTTCTGATTCCAGAACTTGACTAGGAAGGATTTCTGATCTTCAACACTGAACGGTACCAATCTGTACGACTGACATTGACATTCCTGTTCTAGCTCTTCCTTCACCGAATGCCGAGACGTTACCCAAATTTTTCTTATCTCAGTTTTGTACAAGATTCTTAATATTTGTATAACTTCGTTGGTGTAATGCGGACTCACTTCGTCCACTCCATCAATCAGCACGGCCGTATTTCCTGTAGAATTGTAGATGTAATGAAACAGCTGTTTCTCTAACTGTGCGCCTTCTGTTTCCTTTATTTGTGCGGCTTCCTTTAGCAGGTTGATGACTGCATTTTCTTCAAAACCAGTTGTTTTTATGCCGTGCAATATACGGGTATAATTGTTAATATTGACCCTTACTATCCAAATGCCTGGGTGACATTCTTTTGTTCGCTTTGCGAGGTGAGTCAGAAGGGTCGACTTCCCCATCCCTGGATCATCTGTAACCAAAACAATTCTATCTTCACCATCCAGCAATGTGCTGGGTCTCCAAGCCTTGGTAGATTTTCTTTGGAATCCTCTTTGCAAGTTTGAAAACTCATCTGTGTTCTGCGTCCTAAGAAGTTTTTGGTCTTTCGTGCACAAATTACTCAATGTATTTTTTCCACTGCACTGTTTTCTTGTTTCTTGTTCATTCTCGTTCGCGAGTGAGAATTGTGGTGTTCCCTGTCCATAGTCACTGACGTTGCATTCTTTCTCTCTGTATGCACTGGTACCCTGTAGCTCCTCCAAACTTTCCTCTCTGAATTGAATCAGTGTTTCGTTTTCAGTTTGATTGCCACTTTTGAAATTCGTTACGCTCTCAAGTGTTCTGTCGATGTAATACTCCAGTGTGTTTTCTGTGGGAGTTCCTATCGAAGGTTTTTCATTTGCAAGCAACAGAGACAATGAATCACAATCCAATGCCTTGAGCATTCGCAAATCACTTTGTTTGACTAGATTTTTGATTTGCATTTCTGTGCCTTGGAAAATAACTTTCTTCTCCAGCAGGAACGTCGTTGACTCAGTGACTATATCCGAGAAAACCCAATCGTCGTATTCTTCTCTGAGCTCCTTACTGAATATTTCGCGAAGAGCGCTTATTTGCTCTGTGTTGCCCATTCTGTGGGTTATGAAGATGAATCTTTTTTCTACACCACACTCATTCAACATTATGGATATTTCATTCAAAACCTCTTGAAAGTTTTCAGTTGAATTCTGGCTCTCCAACACCAAAACATCAAAATTGTTTTTCCAGGCCAACATAACTTCAGTCTTATAGCGCACCATTTGTTGTAAATTCAGTATGATGTGTTTTGTAGCACTCAGCATCTGGTGAATCTTAGCAGCGGTGAGGGTGGTTGATCGTCCGGGGGCGAATATCAGAACAGCCTTGTGGGATTCTATCATCTGTTCCATGTCTGTTATTGCGGACTCTTTGTATGTAATACTGAGATCATCAATTTCGGATTTTCTCTGATCCAGTATTTTTGCTACCAAATTGGTTCTTACTTTCTCTTTAGTCTTTTCCAAAAGATCATGCTCTTTGCTGTTTGTTTCCTTCAGAATGTAATTAAGATTCTGCCACCAGTCCTTTACAAAGTCAATGAAACACATGTAGGTTAAATCCATTTCGTTGTCAGGCAAATTCATGATTTGCTGTAGTTCAGGTTTGACGTGGCAGTCCATCTGTTTCTCGTCAGCCTGACTGTAAAAGATTCTGAGTCGACTCAAGAACTCACGGTGTTTTGGCAGTTCCTGCAGGTGCTGGTAAATGGCTTTGTGTTCCTCTTCGTTAAACTGCAGCACAGAGCCACCGGTCACTAGGAATTGTTCAACGGACTCCGGGACTCTTTTAGACTTCAGTTCTTCACCGATATCTGTCACTTTATTTGGTTTTAGGTTGAGTGCAACATCGGTATTTGTGTATATAATGAACAGGCTTTCATCAATCCTTCCATCAATTTTGACTCCTTCTTCGCTGCAGTTGAAATTCTTCTCCACTTGTATGTATGAGTGGTAATATTTACGTAAACTGAAGTCTCCTTTTCCAGCCAGCAGTTGTTGCACTGTAATTTTTTGTTTCACTTTGCTCTTCAGTTGCAGGAAGATGTGCTTTTTACTGCAGTTTTCATCAAGATATTCTAACACAACATCATCAAATGCTCCAAGCCCATTCACGTTAGAAGCAAGTTTAAATTTGTACCCTTTGTTTTTGGCCCGTAAGAACGAGAGGGCGCAGAACTTATACTCGAAAATTTGACCACGTATCCCTGCGGCCCCCTTTTGTTTCTCGTAGAATTCTGGGCCTTTCTGTTCTGTATCTTGGAGCCTGTAAAAGAGAAGACCAATTGATATTCCTTGCAAAAGGATAGGTCCTGTGGTCTGATATTTTGGAAATCGGTTCTTTCCAGAATTTCAGACATTCCTTCAGAAATTTTTCTATTCATATCCGTGAGAACTTCCGTTCCTTAATTATAATTATAATTATAATGACTTGTGAGCAATAAAAAAAACCGAAACAACTGCTGTTGTTTGCTCCTTTAACAAGAAAAAATTGTCTGATTTATTTGCTTTATTTTGCAGTTAGACGAAAGGGTTTCTTTTTACTAGTATCTGTATTTCTAGTAACGAAGAATTAGTGAAAATAACTGCAAAACACACAAGAATACAATTATTATTTCCCGAAATAATGGTAGTGTGAAGCATGGTGTTAAAGTTTAGAAAGAGAATAGAGTGTGTTTAAAATGATATCAGAAAATATTTCGGATTACTCTTTCTCTCTCTCTCTCTCTCTCTCTCTCTCTACTTTAACATATGCAAATAGTGAAATGTTTTTACATCAGTATCAATTTCTTTATATACATAACCACTTTACGAATTTCGTTTCATTTTCTCTCCATCAGTACACACATTTGTCTGTACAATCGCCACTGCAGGTAAAAGATATCAAACAGTTAACCAATAGTGGTATTATATTATGTCGTGTCGTGCCATGTCATGATATATCATATCATATATATATATAATTATATTATATATACTTTGCTCTGTCAGGTCGCTCAAACTCCTACGTTGCAATTCATGTGAGCCACCAACAAATGGCTCTAGAACAAGTACTCAGAAATATAAGAACGTCTGAGTTCCATTGAACAATAAGGGGTCAATATTTAGCACACATACATGTGCTTTGTAATAAGAATTATATATCGAGATATATCAGGATTACATCAACAAATTCTCCGTCATTTAGCATTTTAACTTTTAGTGTTCTTGTAACAAACTCTAGGCTCTTCTTATTCCAGTCACATGAATACAGCTACAACGTAAGCAGTAGAATACTGGCAGCTCCACCGCTCTGACTGCACAAACACACTGATCTAGGCACAACTAAACCCACCTTCTCGACTTGTAACACGAACCTAATCTCAATAATTTTACCTTAGCCTGGACCTTCAGTACACGTGGAATTAATCCTGCTACACCAAACTGCACAATACGTAACAACCGTCATCTGAGTTTTAGAAAACACACAGCTGCAGTACTAAGAGGAAGAATTTGTGATTCGACAACCTAACTTGTGTTGGAATTTTGTAAGTCACGTTTCTCGACTCTTACGTAGTTCATCCTTTATAATAATGTACAACGGAAAGCATTTAAAAATCAGTAATCGTACAAAGAAGAGCGGAATACAAGATAAAAAATTACTCTTGTAAGTAATTTATCTAAACCAATAATATTTCTTTTCTTATATATATGAAATTTGTCTTATATCAACCTGGGGCTAAAAATATTTATTTCTGCATATTCACGGTATATATACAACACCGACAGTACACACGATGACAAACAGAACAAGTTTCGTTGCTCTCTACCTTCCGACAGGTCACCCATTCAAAGTAAGAAAATATCTCACGCATTGTTGTATGTTTTCGTCTGGGTAATTTCCCGGAGTTTGAGTTTCCATCTTTATAGGCTTATGAAGATGGAACAGAGTGTTCCGAAACGTCGGCATGTGAAATTCAGACGCCGGGGAACTACCAATAAGAAAGCATACAACCTTCAGAACAAGGCGAAAGTTTGAAATCAAGAATTTCATTTATTGCGCATGCGCCTGTACATTTCAAAGTACCTTTAATAGTTATATTTATAACAGCTACTGATATACACCAATATATATATATGTTTGTGTGTGTGTGTGTGTGTGCGTGTGTGTATGTAAACAAATAGCGTTTAAACAATATTTAACTTAATCTTACCTATATCCATTATTTACTACTAACGTGGTACCCGGCGTTGCCCGGGATGAGAAATTGCGAAAGAATATATTTGAAATCACATGGAGGGACAAAGGTTGGATAGGTTAGACGTTATTTATATAATTGCAATTCCTTAGTCACTTCCTTCCGTCTGATGAGGTTCCGAATTGTAGGCGCAAGGATCCCGTTCACGTCCCAGCGTATCGTACGCACTACCGACATTACATACGCATTACGGACACTTGGAGTAGGAACGCGTAACTGTCGTCTGGAAGGACGTGGTTTCCTGTAGGTCACAGAAACAGAAGCTAGAATGAGGGATATAACGCTGTGGCGGATGGCCCCGTCGCCCGGTTGAACATAATATTCGTGACGTGACAGGAACACCCGCTGGAATAAGGGATACGACGCTGTAGCGGATGACTCTGTCGTCTACTACGACGTCATTTTCGCGATGTTAGGAGATCTCCCGCTAGAATCACGGATAAGGCTGCCGCGGATGACCCCGCAGTCTGCGACAACGTAATGTCGGTGACGTCAGCTGGAATCGCGGAAATAAGGTTATCGCGGAAAACGATCGAGCCGGCAGCCATCTTGTGCCCATCATTCTGCAGTGGCCCCCAAAGAGAAAGGACCCAAAAGGTTGAAGAGTTAAAGAATTTCGGTTCCATATATACCCTACGACCTCCTCCAGACCAAGGGGGAGACGTGTGCAAAGTTTGGTTGAGATCTGTTCAGAAATGTGGATTTGTATAAGTTCCATACAAACAAAAAAATATTCATCTTTATATATAAGACTATAATCCCATTGTAATGATATTTATATGACGTGGGATACCACAATATACACAACGAGTTACTCTATTTTTGGCCTGTAACTTCATTGTGCTTGTAATTAAGTCTTGTATGAGACCGGTGATGGACTGTTCAGTCCGAAACATGTGGCTATTTAGAGTGGGGAAAAATATGTGTTATGTTTTGATGCAGTCTGTTATCCTTTTTACTGCAGTCTGTTATCGTTTTTACTGCAGACTATTATCCTTTTTACTGCAGTCTGTTATCCTTTTTACTGCAGCCTGTTATCCTTTTTACTGCAGTCTGTTATCCTTTTTACTGCAGTCTGTTATCCTTTTTACTGCAGTCTGTTATCCTTTTTACTGCAGTCTGTTATCCTTTTTACTGCAGTCTGTTATCCTTTTTACTGCAGTCTGTTATTTTTTTTACTGCAGTCTGTTATCATTTTTACTGCAGCCTGTTATCATTTTTACTGCAGTCCGTTATCCTTTTACTGCAGTCCGTTATCCTTTTACTGCAGTCCGTTATCCTTTGTACTGCAGTCCGTTATCCTTTTACTGCAGTCCGTTATCCTTTTTACTGCAGTCCGTTATCCTTTATACTGCAGTCTGTTATCTTTTTGCTGCAGTCTGTTATCCTTTTTACTGCAGTCTGTTATCCTTTTTACTGCAGTCTGTTTTCCTTCCAGTGTAAGTCAATTACAGCTACGAAATCCCCAACATTTTTCAAGACAACCTTTAGTGCAAGTCTCAAAAAACCTTACGGCCCTCTTTTATCAGTCACGTGACAGCAGCTGCTACGTAAGCATACCAATACTGGCACTTCCACCGCTCTGACTGCGCAAACACTATTATCTACGCGCAAAAACTTTGCGCAATCTCACGAATGGTCACGCGAATTTGGCTCGTTATCTTTAACTGCACCTGAAGCTGGAGACTTTGTGGAACTACTCCTGCTACACCAAACTGCAGATATACGTCAGATCTATCATCTCAGTTTCATAAAGCACACAGCTGCAGTACTAAAAGCAGTAACGTGCGATTTGGTTACGTCATTTGTTTTGAAGTTTTGAGGATCACGTGTCTCAGTCGAGCATTCAATTAACTCCAATTTTCACCAAAGAATGTTTTTGTTCACTTCGTGGTCACATTATGTGTGTTTTTGTCACTTATCCTACCGGTTTGTGTACTGGAAATAGAACATAGCACCAGTGACTTAAAGCGGTGAACTAAGAAACTTTAGTGCTGCGAACCAAATAAAGAGTGTGAGAAATGAAAACGTCTGGTTTTTTCTGGTCGGAAATTAGGTTTTTTCGGTTTACTGAAAGTTGAATGGAGGAAATGGGGGCGGCAATATATTTCGAAAAAAGAGAATTGTAAGAAATACTTCTTCCAAATTCCATGGTGAATGAATTTACCCAGTGCCATTTATGATTTATGCCGGAATCTGTTAGATGCAATAACTGCATTTTTCGGAGTGTCAAAGCAAATCGAAAGTCACAATACAACAATTACCAGTCGCTTTCAAAAATGAGATAGATTTAATTTGTGTGAGAATAATGTTAAAACGTCGGAAATGTACGTGAGATTTTACAGTTGATAAGCAATGTATCAAAAGGACAAAACACAGTGAATGACACATTAAAACGTAGGTAGGTCAAGTGAACAATAAATCAGATTGGCTTCTATATTTATGTTTTAATCGCTTGATATTATGCAGGTTAGTGGACAGACGACATGACTGTAATATCTCTATAGCCAACACACTGCAAAGATACGTTCGTATGATATGTGGGTTGTTGCAGTTCGGTAGGGAAATGGCGATAATTCTGAGCAGTTTATGGCCTCCTTATCTTGCACGTTATGGCCATCAGTTTTGTGTGAACTGTCGGTGCCACATGGCACTGCAAGTCTGAAATCATAATTGATTGTGTTATCTACTTAGGGCAAGAACTGCTGCTGTTGGTTTCTTTGTTTGTTTGTTTGAAACACAAAATGACCGAGTTATTTGCTGTGCTGTGGAGTTACTGGAAACTGTTGCTTTTTTGAGTGTTTGTGTTCTTGCGGGATTTCAGTCTTCCGCTCAGGTGTAAATGAAGTCTTCACTCTTCTGGCACGTTACTTGGTGTATATAGTTAGTGAGTTAGTTAGTTAGTTACATTTAGACTCCCCCGAAACGTCGGTACCTAAACCAATTGACAGTGCAGCAGGGAGCGAACAGCTTCGCAGTACATACGGAGGAAAGTTATTTGTTTTGTTGAAATAGCAGAAATTAGAAAAACGAGCTTGTGGTGTAGTTTGAGAAGCTGACAGGTCCTAAATATTTCAATACAAAGATAGGCAAATATTTTAGCCTTCCTCTGTCAGCTGGTAGTGAAGTTGTCTCCGGTCTTCACAGCTAAGACAAAAGGCCCAGCAATTAGAAGATTTGTTTTTCAATCGTGACACAGTAAATAACATAATCACGTTCCAGTGGGAATTTTCATTATTAGAGAAATCCTATAGTAAAAAACCTGAATTATTGTAGATTTGTTTGGAAAACGTAACGTGCTGGAGAGGTTTTTTTTAAATCCATTTGGATTTTGGATTGTTACAGGTCACAAATATCAGGCGGTGTCCTCCGTACTTCGGAAATATTTACTAAAGTTTTGTAATTAAAAAATTACTTATGGTATTGATAGGAAGGGAATGTCTGAACTACAGCATACTGAGGTGGTAATGTGGTATATAATTATCAATATCGGTGAACTGAAATGTGATTGTCAAATACATTGCGTAGGTACAGTGAAACAAGTGTACATGTCGATCGTGCGGTTTGTGAGACTAAACTGGTGCAGGATCTCAGGTTATCGAGAGCAACATGAACAGTCTGTATGTGACTTACACCCTAACATGTAGTGATAATTGATTTTAGGACTGCTGGTGAAATACAGAAAGTTAAACTGCCACAGCGATATTAAGTTACATAATTGGTTGATTTATTTGGGTAAATCCAGCAACACACAATTCTGCCAGCTAACAAATCCCTCAGTTGAACCTCGCCATTTACCCGGAACTGAGCTGGCTTGTCTAAACAATTATTTACTTCCGTGACGTCATTTGTATTCCTTCCTGCCGTGTCAAACCCGCTGCTGTACTTATCGCGACGCACAGCGTTCCTGACTTATTGTACTGCCTTCAGGTACTGCAGTAGGTGGAAAGGTTAGAATTCAGGTGCTTGTTCTAGCTGTGATATTGGCAAGCGTGAGGTTAACTACACGATTATAGCTGGATTCACTGGCGCCGAATTCGTCAGTTCGCTCTGTCTACAATCCATATAAAATCCAAAATCCTCCACAGCACTAACTGCACAAATACTCTGATCTACGCTCACACAAATTCGCGCATTCTCCACACTTGTGACATCAGCCTAGGCTCGGTAAGGTGACATGCACCTGAACTTGAAGACACGCACAATTAATCCTGCTGTACACAACAATTATCGTCACGTGTGAGTCATTATATTTTTATCGTTGATTGTATACACACTCACAACTCTGCATAAACAAACGAAGTGTAGTGTCACGATACACCGCTAGACAATTAATCCGCAACTGCGCTCTGTCTGTTCTGCCTGAACTCTCTCACATCAGTCCGTACCCTGATCACCGTATATAACGTTTGCCCACTCTGTCTCTGACTGTCTACTGAGACCATCATTTCTTGATTGATTTTTTCGTGGCTACCCTAAGTACTCTCTGTTTGTTCTCTGTCAATATGTCCACCGCTGTCTTATACAGTCTGTCCACTGTCTGTCAGTACCTCACACTGTAGAATCTGTCCACTGTCAGTCAGTACTTCACATTGTGCAATCTGTCCACTCTCTGTCAGTACCTAACACTGTACAGTCTGTTTACTGTCTGTCAGTACCACACTGTGCAGTCTGTCCACTGTCTGTCAGTACCTCACACTGTGCAGTCTGTCCACTGTCTGTCAGTACCTCACACTGTACAGTCTGTCCACTGTCTGTCAGTACCTCACACTCCATATGCTAACTCTTACCATACTCCCAGTTACCCTGCTGCAGTAACACCCTCTGCTGCTTCACAGTGACAGCTGTAACAAACTTGACCTTCAGTTCTGTGATTGTTCGGGCAACGAAAGGGGGTTATCTGTTGTTGGCTGATAGTCCGTTGTGGAAGTTATATGAATTGTATTGTTTAAGGGCTAATTAATTTTTCCGTGGGAACAAAACGCAGATAGAATGAGACCTTAAGAGGCACACATGGCTTTGGTTCAGGAGTAAAACCAAATACTTGTGAACGTAAAATTTTGTATTGAAAGTATTTTCCAAAAAATACGGATTCTCAAACAAGGCCATGAATTTCACAACTGGACAGAAAATAAGTGAAATATAAAAGTATCGGACGGTCCTTCTTTGGTAAGCAACTGGCACCTCTGCCGAGATCTATGTCAACTGTCAGGAGTTCGAACCAGTGTCAAAATATTTTCCTTTTTTCATGCTGAGTGATATCTGACTGGAATTCGAACCCATGAGTTTTCACCTACTTGTCATTGCCCATTTTAGGAGGATGAATTATTTGGCGCCCAAATAAATCCACTGCAACTCACAATTTTAATTTGAAGAATTTCCTTTTCATTTTTCTAAATTTAGGTATTAGCCATGTACCTGCAGAACAGGCATCATATCGGAATGTCTGTCACTGGTTTGTGGGTTAAATTATAGAAGATTTCAAGAAATACATCCACTGGGGCATTAAAGGATAGGCGTGTGAAAGGATAGGAAAGTAAACTGCGCTGTAGTTGTAAGAAGGACTGCAACAGACTGTGGAATTATATCGCCTACTGAATGTAACAGTGACACAACTGAAAACTTGCTCATTTGCAGTTAATATTGCAGTTGAGCTGAAAAATATGACAGCTACATCCGACATTACCGGCACAATTGATAGATTAAACATAACCACTAAAGGACGATAGTACAGTCATGGAACTTTGAGTTTTACTGTGGGCTCTTTCGTTAATAGTGGCAAATGTGGAGTGTGCCTCCGACTGTGACAGCGAAGAAGTGTGCTGTGTGCAGCATTACTAGCAGTTTCTTATACGAGGCCAGTGTTGAATTATTACTTCTATAACATTCCGATTATAATGAGATAGGCAGGGCATGTAGCGCGTAAGGGAGAAGTGGCGTGCACAGGGTTTTTGTGGGGAAACCTGAGATATAGGGACCACTTGTTAGACCCAGACATAGATGGGAATATAATATTACGATGGATCTTCAGGAAGTGAGATGTGGGGTATGGATTGGATCGAAATGGCTCAAGATAAGGACAGGTGGCGGACACTTGTGAATGCGGTAATGAACCGTCGGGTTTCATGAAATTCGGGGAATATCTTGACTAACTGAGAACTTGTTAGCTTCTCAAGAAGGACTCTGCTGCCTGCAATGAGTAAGTAGGTAAGAAAGTAAGTAAAACTTTCCACGATATGCCATTAGTATTGTTTTTTTACACAATTCAAGCTGTGGTCATTTTGTAACAATCAGTTGATTTTTATTGTGGACAGGACAACGAGGACAGCCAGTGGAGCAGAAGAAATGCTGCTGCACGTTGCAATACGGTAAGTTGAACTGATTATTCGTCTTCATTTGTCTGTCGGTACTTTTAACACGTGCACTGCACCGATTGGAATGCTGGGAATGACTACCGGGTGTTTTAAAATTATTATTTTCATATTACCCTTTGTATATTGCGATTTAAATTACGAGAATACTGACTGCTGGATTTGCTGTTGTTTACAGACTTCTCCCTCACAAGCTAATGCCATGTATTACCATTTTTATCTACAATATTTGCCATTAGTGTCTCACAAAACAACACAACATTCGACATTCTCACCTTCAGTCATTAAATTTAGATGGAAAATAAAACCGCTTAACTTGCACATTTCAAAACATCACAAACACAATCCGCTACTGTGGCTATTTTCGTGTAATATCAGTACTGAGGAATTGACTTTGGGAACTAGAGTTTCTCTTGTTGCAGTTACATTTCATGGAACTAACTGGTGGGATTTTAATTCTTTTTTTTTTTTTTAAATTCGGGGCGGAACATTGGGCAGTTTGTGATGCTTCAAATTCCAATACGAACTTCACCAAAGATGTTACTAATGAAACTCTCACGCTGAACAGCTAACCTCAGGAAGAATTTTAGATTTAGATAGTGAAAAATATTTATAACATCAGGTGTTATTGTCTACACGATATTTTGTTTGTGTCACATTTAATAATGTCACTTCTATTTGAACCACAGAAATTTCTGTTATTTCCCATTATATAAAATTCTGCCACACTGCCATTCAAGTTTTACAGCGGACTGACATTAGTTTAGTTACATTCTTAACAAGAGACTACCTTTGTTTGTTTGCTTGTTTGTTTGTTTGTTTGATAGTAAACAGTTTATTTGATTTTTAATAAATTTTCTCTTAAGATGGGAATTAATTTTAAGAATCATAGCTCAAGTCACAAGTGTGAACGCAGATTTATAAGTAATGTTTTGAACAACAGTGGCACAACTGACAGCAGGAAGGGTAAATCTGACTGAAATATTAGCAGCTGTCTGTTAAACACATCAAGCATACAAATGTCAACTGCAGCAGACGAACAGCACAACACAATTAAATTCATCACTGTCAAAGCAAACATTAAGATCCAGACATATTTGCAGTACATTTTCTATTACTCATTTCTCAAACACACAATTTTCTAATTGTGCCACTATTGCATTCAGTGAGCGATATGACACTGTGTGAATTGACATTGTACAGATATGTGTCGGTTAACGACGGGGATACGTTCTGAGAAATGAGTCGTTAGGCGATTTCGACGTTGTGCGAACGTCATATATATGATATTGCATTATAATATTATAGAAACACTTTCGGATATGCGATCCGTCTTTGACCGAAACGTCGTTATGCGGCGCATGACTGTATTGTGCTTCACAGTGCTCTGTGTTCACAGAATGTGTTTGATATGAATGCACAAATGTTAAGGAAAGTAAGTAACACCCAGTTCGTTGTCCCTCTCTGTCTGTACAGAAGCTCACAGTATATCGACAGTCATGCACTGATGGACTGTACAGACTGTGTGACCATCTGAATGACTTTAACATTGAGAGGAGTGAGATGTGAGGTTCTACAGTACTGAGATATAATATCAATTATAGAAAGAGGTTTCTGTTGGGTATTCGATAGTAAATATGTCGAGGTTAGGACAAAGATTTTGCAACAGACTGAAATTTTAACACTCTCTCAATTTATCCGTCAAATTGTTCACACCGATTGGAAAGATCAGGCAAACGACTAACTGTATATTGGGATATTCGAATTTATTTTGTGGGTTTTGCTGAAAGCGACCTGTACAACATCAACATCACCAGATTCTCCTCATTTTAATATTCCATGTACGTATTTGGGTTCATATTGACAAACTGCTGACAGACAAATGTTTTTGGTAACAATGTACTGTACTTACGGATCGTCTGGAAGATCCGCCATCTGAAACAATAAACAATTTTTTCTCATTTAACATAAACAATTGCTATAATTCTGTAATTTAAAACGGTTTGAATCTGTTCACTGTTTGTGTAATGTATCTGGTGTTGTGAAGTTTGGTTGCAATATGCTGAGTTTGATACGCAGTGTTTAGAGTTCATTTTATCGTTAGCAAGACTGTACGTTGGTTGAAGTGACATTTGCATAGGAGGGAGGCATTTTGTTTATCTTTCTTTTATGTGTCGATATGTTTATCTTTGCCTGCCTTGTGTTGCCAGTGCAGTGTGTGTAGCTGAATGTAACTGTGGTTGGTGTGTGCAGCAGTTTGCATCAGTGTCTAGAAGCAGGGGTAGTGGTGTGCAGCTGTAGGAGCACTGATAGTGTAGTGGAACTGACGAACAGCACAATACAGAGATTTGAACTGAATACAGGTCACTGATAGTGTAGTGGAACTGACGAACAGCACAATACAGAGATTTGAACTGAATACAGGTCACTGATAGTGTAGTGGAACTGACGAACAGCACAATACACAGATTTGAACTGAATACAGGTCACTGATAGTGTAGTGGAACTGACGAACAGCACAATACACAGATTTGAACTGAATACAGGTCACTGATAGTGTAGTGGAACTGACGAACAGCACAATACACAGATTTGAACTGAATACCGGTCACTGATAGTGTAGTGGAACTGACGAACAGCACAATACAGAGATTTGAACTGAATACAGGTCACTGATAGTGTAGTGGAACTGACGAACAGCACAATACAGAGATTTGAACTGAATACAGGTCA
>Ga0268261_10002121_pt1 | contig 14109 bp, 1 predicted proteins | sample TergutNc150P1_FD_190353 | JGI IMG/M metagenome (GOLD analysis project Ga0268261, IMG submission 190353) | Nasutitermes corniger P1 segment gut microbial community from laboratory colony in Florida, USA - Nc150 P1 (SPAdes) (version 2) | ecosystem: Host-associated > Arthropoda: Insects > Digestive... | reverse complement strand
CTCTTAGAGTTACGTCTTATTAATTTAGAGACTCGAAATGTCCTGGGCTATGACTTTATAGACTGTAAGTGTTTCGCCTTTTTAATTTAGAAACACTAACTCTCCTGGCCTATTCCTATAGAGACTCTAAGATTTTCGCCTTATTAATTTAGAGACACTAACTTTCCTGTCCTATTCCTTTAGAGACACTAATAGTTTTTCCTTATTAATTTAGAGACACTAACTGCCCTGGCCTATTCTTTAGAGACTCTAAGAGTTTCGCCTTATTAATTTACAGACTCTAACTCTCCTGGCCTATTACTTTAGAGACTCTAAGAATTTCGCCTTATTTATTTAGAGACTCTAAATTTCCTGGCCTATTCCTTTAGATACTCTAAGAGTTTCGCCTTATTAATTTAGAGACTCTAACTGTTCTGGCCTATTCCTTTAGAGACTCTAAGATTTTCAGCTTATTAATTTAGAGACTCTAACTGTCCTGGCCTATTCCTTTAGAGAATCTAAGAGTTTCGCCTTATTAATTTAGAGACACTAACCGTCTTGGCCTATTCCTTTAGAGAACCTAAGAGCTTCGCCTTATTAATTTAGAGACTCTAACTGTCCTGGCCTTTTCCTTTAGAGACTCTAAGATTTTCGACTTATTAATTTAGAGAATCTATGAGTTTCGCCTTATTAATTTAGAGACTCTAACACTCCGGGCCTATTCCTTTAGAAAATCTAAGCGTTTGGCCTTTTTAATTTAGAGACTCTAACTGTCCTGGCCTATAACTTTAGAGACCCTAAGTGTTTCGCCTTATTAAATTAGAGAAACTAACTGTCCAGGCCTATATCTTTAGAGACTCTAAGTGTTTCGCCTTATTAATTTAGGGACTCTAAGAGTCCTTGCCTATTTCTTTAGAGACTCTAATAGTTTCACCTTATTAATTTAGGGACTCTAACTGTCCTGGCCTATACCTTTACAGACTAAAACTTTCGCCTTATTAATTTAGAGACTCTAACTGTCCTGTCGTATTACTTTAGAGACTATAAGATTTTCGCCTTATTAATTTAGAGACTCCATCTGTCATATCGTATTACTTTAGAGAACCTAGGGATTTCGCCTTATTAATTTAAAGAATCTAAATCTCCTGGCTAATTTCTTTAGAGACTCTAAGTGTTTCGCTTTATTTAGAGATTCTAACTCTTCTGGCCTAATTCTTTAGGGAATCTAAGTGTTTCGCCTTATTAATTTAGAGACTCTAAATGTCCTGGCCTATTCTTTTAGAGACTCTAAGATTTTTGCCTTTTTAATTCAGAGACTCTAACTCTCCTGGCCTATTCCTTTAGAGACTCTAAGAGTTTCGCCTTATTAATGTAGAGACTCTAACTGTACTGTCTTTTTCCTTTAGAAACTCTAAGAGTTTCGCCTTATTAATATAGAGACTCTAACTCTCCTGGCTTATTCCTTTACAGAATCTAAGTGTTTCGCTTTAATAATTTAGAGACCCTAACACTCCTGCACTATTCGTTTAGAGACTGAGGCTTTCGCCTTATTCATTTAGAGACCCTAACACTCCTGGCCTATTCCTTTAGAGACTGTAAGTGTTTCGCCTTATTAATTTAGAGACTCTAACTGTCCTGGGTATTTCTTTAGAGACTCTAGGTGTTTCGCCTTATGAATTTAGAGACCCTAACTATACTGGCCTAATCCTATAGAGACTCTAAGTGTTTCGCCTTATTAATTTAGAGACTCTAACAGTCCTGGCCTATTCCTTTAGAGACCCTAAGAGTTTCGCCTTATTGAATTAGAGACTCTAGATGCCCTGGCCTGTTCTTTTAGAGACTCTAAGAGTTTCGTCTTGTTAATTTAGAGACTCTAGCTGTCTTTTCCTACACCATTAGAGACACTAAGATTTTCGCCTTATTAAATTGGAGACTCTAAATGTCTTGGCCTATAGCTTTAGAGACTCTAAGGTTTTCGCCTTATTAATTTAGAGACTCTAACCCTCCTGGCCTAAACCTTTAGGGACTCTAAGAGTTTCGCCTTAATAATTTAGAGACTTTAAATGTCCTGGCTATTCCTTTAAAGATTCTAACAATTTCGCCTTACAAATTTAGAGACTCTAACACGCCTGGCCTATTCCTTTAGAGACACTATTTGTTTCGCCTTATTAATTTAGAGACTCTAACAGTGCTGGCCTATTCCTTTCGAGACTCTAATATTTTCGCCTTATTAATTTAGAGACTCTAACTTTCCTGGCCTAAACTTTAGAGACTCTAAGAGCTTCGCCTTATTAATTTAGAGTCTGTAACTGTCCTGGCCTATTCTTTTAAAGACTCTAAATGTTTCGCCTTATTAATTTAGAGACTCTAAAACTCCTGGCCTATTCCTTTAGAGACATTATGTTTTTCGCCTTATTAATTTAGAGACTCTAACTGTCCTGGCCTATTCTTTAGAGACTCTAAGAGTTTCGCCTTATTAATTTAGAGACTCTAACTGTCCTGGTCTATTCGTTTAGAGATTCTAAGCTTTTCGCCTTATTAATTTTGAGACCCTAACTCTCCTGGCCTATCCCTTTAGAGACACTAAGTGTTTCGCCTTATTAATTTAGAGACTCTAACTGTCCTGGCCTATTCCTTTAGAGATTTTAAGATTTTCGCCTTATCAATTTATAGCCCTAATTGTCTTGGCCTATACATTTAGAGACTTAATAGTTTCGCCCTATTAATTTAGAGACACTAACTGTCCTGGCCTATTCCTTTAGAGACTCTAAGGGTTTCGCCTTATTGATTTAGAGACTCTAACTTTCCTGGCCTATTTCGTTAGAGACTCTAAGAGTTTCACCTTATTAAATTAGAGTCACTAACTCTCCTGGCCTATTCCTTTAGAGACTCTAAGTTTTTCGCCTTATTAATTTAGAGACTCTAACTGTCCCGGCCTATTCCTTTAGAGACTCTAAGAGTTTCGCCTTATTAATTTAGAGACACTAACTGTCCTGGCTAATTTCTTTAGAGACTCTAAGAGTATCGCCTTATTAATTTTGAGATTCTAACAGTCCTGTCCTATTCCTTTAAGGATTCTAAGGGTTTCGCCTTATTAATTTAGAGACGCTAACTGTCCTGGCCTATTCCTTTAGAGAATCTAAGATTTTCGCCTTATTAATTTAGAGACTCTATCTGTCCTAGCCTATTGCTTTAGAGACTCTAAGAGTTTCGCCTTTTTAATTTAGAGACACTAAATGTCCTGGCCTATTCCTTTAGAGACTATTAGATTTTCGCCTTATTAATTTAGAGACTCTAAATGACCTGGCATATACCTTTAGAGACTCGAATTATTTCGCCTTATTAACTTAGAGACACTAACAGTTCTGGCCTATTACTTTAGAGACTCTAAGATTTTCGCCTTATTATTTTAGAGACCCTAAATCTCCTGGCCTATTCCTTTAGAGACACTAAGAATTTCCCCTTATTAATTTAGAGACTCTAACGCTCCTGGCCCATTCATTTAGAGACTCTAAGATTTTCGACTTATTATTTTAGTGACTCTAAATGTCCTGGTCTAAAACTTTAGAGATTCTAAGAGTTTCGCCTTATTAATTTAGAGACTCTAACACTCCTGGCCTCTTCTTTAGAGACTGTAAGAACTTTGCCTTATTAATTTAGAGACACTAATCCTCCTGGCCTATTCCTTTAGAGACTCTAATTTTTTCGCCTTATTAAATTTGGAATCCTAACACTCATGGCCTATTCCTTTTGAGACACTAAGGGTTTCGCCTTATTCATTTAGAGACACTAACTGTCTTGGCCTATTCCTTTAGAGACACTAAAATATTCGCCTTTTTCATTTAGAGACATTAACTGTCCTGGCCTATTCCTTTAGAGACACTAACTTTTTCGCCTTATTCATTTAGAGACACTTACATTCCTGGGCTATTCCTTTGGAGACACTAAGTGTTTCGCCTTATTTATTTAGAGACTGTAACTGTCCTGTCCTATCCCTTTAGAGACTCTAAGGGTTTCGCCTTATTAATTTCGATACTCTAATTGTACTGGCCTATTCCTTTAGAGACTCTAAGCGTTTCGCCTTATTAATTTAGAGATACTAACTGTCCTGAACTATTCCTTTAGAGACCCTAAGAGCTTCGCCTTATTAATTTAGAGACTCTAACTGTCCTGGTCTATTTTTTAGAGACTCAAATATTTTCCGCTTATTAATTTAGAGACACTAACTGTCCTGGCCTATTCCTTTAGAGACTCTAAGTGTTTCGCCTTATTAATTTGGAGACACTGACTGTCCTGGCCTATTCCTTTAGAGACTCTAAGAGTTTCGCCTTATTAATTTAGAGACCCTAACATTCCTGGCCTATTAATTTAGAGATTCTAATAGTTTCGCCTTATTAATTTAGAGACTCTAACTCTCCAGGCCTATTAATTTAGAGACTCTAAGATTTTCGCCTTATTAATTTTGAGACACTAACTGTCCTGGCCTAATGCTTTAGAGACTCTAAGGGATTCGCCTTATTAATTTAGAGACTCTAACTGTCCTGGCCTATACATTTAGAGACTCTAAATTTTCGCCTTATTAATTTAGAGACCCTAAATGTCCTGGCCTATTCGTTTAGAGACTCTAATAGTTTCGCCTTAATAATTTAGAGAATGTAACTGTCCTGGCCTATTGCTTTAGAGACTCTATGTGTTTCGCCTTATTAATTTAGAGACTCTAACACTCCTGGCCTATTCCTTTAGAGACTCTAATTTTTTCGCCATATTAATTTAGAGACACTAACTGCCCTGGCCTATTCCTTTAGGGACACTAAGAGCTTCGCGTTATTAATTTCGAGACCCTAAAATTCCTGGCCTATTCCTTTAGAGACTCTAAGAATTTCGACTTATTAATTTAGAGAATCTAACTGTCCTGGCCTATCCTTTAGATACTCTTTGTGTTTCGCCTTATTAATTTAGAGACAATAACTGTCCTGGCCTATTCCTTTAGAGACACTAAGAGTTTCGCCTTATTAATTTAGAGACACTAAATCTCCTGGCCTATTCCTTAAGAGACTCTAAGAGTTTCGCCTTATTAATATAGAGACTCTAACTGTCCTGGCCTGCTCCTTAGAAAATCTGTTTTTCGCATTATTAATTTAGAGTCTCTAACTGTGCTGGCCTAATCATTTAGAGACCCTAAGTGTTTCGCCTTATTAATTTAGAGACTCTATCTCTCCTGGCTTAATCCTTTACAGAATCTAACAGTTTCGACTTATTAATTTAGAGATTCTTACTTTCCAGGCCTATACTTTTAGATACACTATGAATTTCGCCTTATTAATTTAGAGACCCTAACTGTCCTGGCCTATTCATTGACAGATTCTAAGAGTTTCGCCTTATTAATTTAGAGACTCTAAAACAACTGGCCTATTCCTTTAGAGACACTAAGAGTCTCGCCTTATTAAATTAGAGACTCTAAATTTCCTGGCCTATTCCTTTAGAGACGCTAAGATTTTCGCCTTCTTAATTTAGAGACTCTAACTGCCTTGTCCTATTCCTTTACAAACTCTAAGAATTATTAACTTGGAGATACTAACGGTCGTGGCCTATTCCTTTAGAAACTTTAAGTTTTTCGCCTTATTAATTTAGAGACTATAACTGCCCTGGCCTAAAAATTTAGAGACACTAAGTATTTCGCCTTAATAATTTAGAGACTGTAACTGTCCTGGTCTATTCCTTTAGAGATTCTAAGAGGTTCGCATTATTAATTTAGAGACTCTAACTGTCCTGTCCTATTCCTTTAGGGACTCTAAGATTTTCGCCTTATTAATTTTGAGGTTCTAACTGTCCTGGCCTATTCTTTAGAGACTCTAAGTGTTTCGCCTTATTAATTTAGAGACTGTAACTGTCCTGGCCTATTCCTTTAAAGACTCTAAGAGTTTCGCGTTATTATTTTAGATAATCTAACTCTCCTGGCCTATTCCTTTAGAGACACTATGTGTTTCACCTTATTAATTTAGAGACTCTATCTGTCCTGGCCTATCCTTTAGAGACTCTAAGTGTTTCGCCTTATTAATTTAGAGACCCTAACCCTCCTGGCCTATTCTTTTAGAGACTCTAAGAATTTCGCCTTATTAATTTAGAGACCCTAACAGCCCTGGCCTATTCCTTTAGAGACTCTAAGTGACACGCCTTATAAATTTAGAGAACCTAACTGTCCTGGCCTATTACTTTAGAGACTCTAAGAATTTCGCCTTTTTTATTTAGAGACTCTAACTGTCCCGGCCTTTTCTTTAGAGACTCTAAAATTTTCGCCTTATTCATTTAGAGATCCTAACAGTCATGGCCTATTCCTTTAGAGACTCGAAGATTTTCGCCTTATTAATTTATAGACTCTGGCTCTCCTAGCCTATTACTTTAGAGACCACAACTTTTTCGCCTTACAAATTTAGAGACTCTAACTCTCCTGCCCTATAACATTAGAGACTCTAGATTTTCGACTTTTTAATTAGAGACTCTAAATCTCCTGGTTTATTCCTTTAGAGACTATAATATTTTCGACCTTAAATATAGAGACTCTAACTGTCCTGGCTTGTTCGTTTAGAGACCCTAAGACATTCGACTTATTAATTTAGATTCCCTAACAGTCCTGGCATATTCCTTTAGAGACTCTAAGATTTTCAGCTTAAAAATTTAGAGACTCTATCTGTCCTGGCCTATTACTTTAGAGATTCTAAGAGTTTCAGCTTATTAATTTAGAGCCCCTAACTGTCCTGCACTAGTTGCTTAAAGGCTGAGTCTTGCGCCTTATTAATTTAGAGACCCTAAATATCATGGCCTATTACTTTAGAGACTCTAAGATTTTCTCCTTATTAATTTAGAGATTCTAACTCTTATTGCCTATAGTTTAGAGGCTCTAAAATTTTCGCCTTATTAATTTAGAGACACTTAATCTCCTGGCCTAAACTTTTAGAGTCCCTAAGAATTACGCCTTATTAATTTAGAGACACTTACTGTCCTGGCATATTGCTTTAGAGACTCTAAGTATTTCGCTTTTTTAATTTAGAGACTCTAACAGTCGTGGCATATTCCTTTAGAGACTCTAAGCGTTTCGCCTTATTAATTTAGAGACACTAACTCATTTGGCCTATTTGTTTTGAGACTCTAAATGTTTCGCCTTATTAATTTAGGGATTCTAACGCTCCTGGCCTATTCCTTTAGAGACTCTATGATTTTCGCCTTATTAATTTTGAGACCCTTATTGTCCTGGCCTTTCCTTTACAGACTCTAAGAGTTTGGCCTTATTAAATTAGAGACTCTATCTGTCCTGGCCTATAACTTTAGAGACTCTAAATGTTTCGCCTTATTAATTTAGAGACTCTAACCCTCCTGGCCTATTCTTTTAGAGACACTAAGAATTCCGCCTTATTAATTTAGAGATTCTAACTGTCCTGGCCCATACCTTTAGAGACTCTAAGAGTTTCGCCTTATTAATTTAGAGACTCTTACTTTCCTGGCCTATTTCTTTATAGACTCTAAGAATTTCGCCTTATTAATTTTGAGACACTAAATCTCCTGGCCTATTGCTTTAGAGACTCTAAGTGTTTTGCCTTATTAATTTAGAGACTCTAACTTTCCTGGCCTATTAATTTAGAGACTCTAAGCGTTTCGCCTTATTAATTTAGAGACTCTAACCCTCCTGGCCTATTCCTTTAGAGACTCTAAGAGTATCGCCTTATTAATTTTGAGACTCTAACTGTCCTGGCCTATTCCTTTAGAGACACTAAGAGTTTCGCCTTATTAATTTAGAGACTCTAACTGACGTTTCATAATCCTTTAGAGATTCAAAGTGTTTCTGTTTATTAATTTAGAGACTGTAACTCTTCTGGCCTATTCCTTTAGAGACTCTAAAAATTTCGCCTTATTAATTTAGAGACCCTAACTCTCCTGGCCTATTCCTTTAGAGACTCTAGGTGTTTCGCCTTATTAATTTAGAGACTCTAATGCTCCTGGCCCATTCCTTTAGAGACTCTAAGAGTTTCGTCTTATTAATTTAGAGACTATAACTGTCGTGGCCTATACCTTTAGAGACTCTAAGTGTTTCGCCTTATTAATGTAGAGACTCTAAGTGTCCTGGCCTTTTCTTTAGAGACTGTAAAATCTTCGCCTTATTAATTTAGATAACCTTTAGGTCCTGGCCTATTCCTTTAGAGACTCTAATGTTTTCGCCTTATTAAATTAGGGATTCTAACACTCCTGGCCTATTCCTTTAGAGACTCTAATCGTTTCGACTTATTAAATTAGAGACTCTAAACCTCCTGGCCTATTCCTTTAGAGACTCTATGTGTTTCGCCTTATTAAATTAGGGATACTAACTCTCCTGGCCTATTCTTTTAGAGAACCTAAGAATTCCGTCTTATTCATTTAGAGACTCTATCTGTCCTGGCCTATTCCTTTAGAGACTCTAAGATTTTAGCCTTATTAATTTAGAGACTCTAACTTTCTTGGCCTATTCCTTTAGAGACTCTAAGTGTTTCGCCTTATTAATTTAGAGACTTTAACTGTCCTGGCCTATTTCTTTAGAGACTCTAGGAGTTTCGCCTTATTAATTTTGAGACTCTAAATGTCCTGGCCTATTCCTTTAGAGACTCAAAGAGTTTCAAATTATTAAATTAGAGACCCTAATTCTCCTGAGCTATTACTTTAGAGAATCTAAGATTTTGGCCTTATTAATTTAGAGACTCTAACAGTCCTGGCCTATTAATTTAGAGACTCTAAGTTTTTCGCCTTATTAATTTAGAGACACTCACTGTCCTGGCCTATTCCTTTAGAGACTCTAAGTTTTTCGCCTTATTAATTTAGAGGCTCTAACTGTCCTGGCCTATTCCTTTAGAGAATCTAAGAGTTTCGCCTTATTAATTTAGAGACACTAACTGTCCTGGCCTATTTCTTTACAGAATCTAAGAGTTCCGCCTTATTAATTTGGAGACTCTAACTGTCCTGGCCTATTCCTTTAGAGACCCTAAGAGTGTCGCCTTATTAATTTAGAGACTCTAACTGTCCTGGACTATTCCTTTAGAGACTCCAAAATTTCGCCTTATTAATTTAGAGACACTAACTGTCCTGGTCTACTTCTTTAGAGACTATAAGAGTCTAGCCTTATTAATTTAGAGACTCTAACTCTCCTGGCCTATTCCTTTAGAGAATCTAAGATTTCCGCATTATTAATTTAGATACTCAGTCCTGGGCTATTACTTTAGAGACTCTAAGAGTTTTGCCTTATTAATTTTGTGACACTAACTCTCCTGTCTTATTCTTTTAAAGACTCTAAGCGTTTCGCCTTATTAATTAAGAAACACTAACTGTCCTGGACTATTAGTTTATAGACTCTAATAATTTCGCCTTATTAATTTAGAGACCGAAACTCTCCTGGTCTTTTCCTTTAGAGACTCTAAGCGTTTCGCCTTATTAATTTAGAGACTCTAAATGACATGGCCTAATATTTTAGAGACTCTAAGTGTTTCGCCTTATTAATTTAGAGTCTCAAATTGTCCTGGCCTATTCTTTAGAGACTCTAAGGGTTTCGCCTTATTAATTTAGAGACACTAACTGCCCTGGCCTATTCCTTTAGAGAATCTAAGAGTTTCGCCTTATTAATTTGGAGACTCTAACTGTCCTGGCCTATACCTTTAGAGACGCTAAGTGTTCGCCTTATTAATTTAGAGACTCTAACTGTCCTGGGCTATTCCTTTAGAGAATCTAAAATTTCGCCTTATTAATTTAGAGACCCTAACACTTCTGGTCTACTTCTTTAGAGACTATAAGTTTTTCGCCTTTTTAATTTAGAGACTCTAACTCTCCTGGCCTATACCTTCAGAGAATCGAATTTTTTCGCCTTATTAATTTATATACTCTGTCCTGGGCTATTACTTTTGAGACTCTAAGAGTTTTGCCTTATTAATTTAGAGACTCTAACTCTCCTGCCCTTTTCCTTTAGAGACTCTAAAATTTTCGCCTTATTAATTAAGAAACCCTAACTGTCCTGGACTATTCCTTTATAGACTCTAATAATTTCGCCTTATTAATTTAGAGACTCAAACAGTCCTGGCCTATTTCTTTAGAGACTCTAAGCGTTTCGCCTTATTGTTTTAGAGACTCTAACTGTCCTGCCCTATCCTATTAGAGACACTAAGACTTTCGCCTTATTAATTTAGAGATTCTAACTGTCCTGGCCTATTACTTTAGAGCCTCTAAGTGTTTCGACTTATTAATTTAGGGACTAACTTTCCTGGCCTATTCCTTTAGAGACACTAAGATTTTCGCCTTATTAATTTAGAGACTCTAACTGTCCTGGCCTATTACTTTAGAGACTCTAAGGGTTTCGCCTTATTAATTTAGAGACACTAATATTCCTGGCCTATTCCTTTAGATGCTCTAATAATTTCGCCTCATTAATTTAGAGACTCTAACACTCCTGGCCTATTGCTTTTGAAACCCTAAGAGTTTCGACTTATTAATTTAGAGACTTTAACTCTCCTAGCCTCTTACTTTAGAGATCACAAGTGTTTCGCCTTACAAATTTAGAGACTCTAACTCTGCTGGCCTATAAATTTAGAGACTCTAGAATTTCGACTTTTTAATCTATAGTCTCTAATTGTCCTGGCCTATTCCTTTAGAGACTATATTATTTTCGCGCTATTAATTTAGAGACGTTAACTCTCCTGGATTGTTACTTTAGAGACCCTAAGCTTTTCGCCTTTTTAATTTTGATAATCCTGTCCTATTCCTTTGGAATCTCTAAGAGTTTCGCCTTATTAATTTAGAGAATCTAACTGACTTGGCCTAATCCTTTAGAGACTTTAAGTGTTTCGCCTAATTAATTTTGAGCCCCTAACTGTCTTGCACTCTTCCTTTAGAGACCGAAATTTTCGACTTATTAATTTAGAGACACTAAATGTCCTGGCCTATCTTATAAGGCCTCTAAGAGTTTCGCCTTATTAATTTAGATACACTTAATGTCCTGGCCTAAACCTTTAAGGCCTCTAAGTGTTTCGCCTTATTAATTTAGAGACTCTATCTCTCCTGGCCTAATCCTTTAGAGACTCTAAGTTTTTCGCCTTATTAATTTAGAGACTCTAACTGTCCTGGCCTATTCCTTTTGAGGCTCTATGTGTTTCGCCTTATTAATTTAGAGGCTCTAACTCTCCTGGCCTATTCCTTTACAGACTCTAAGGGTTTCGCCTTATTAATTTAGAGACACTACCTGTCCTGGCCTATTCCTTTAGAGACTCAAAGAGTCTCGACTTATTAATTTAGAGACTCTAACTGTCCTGGCCTATTCATTTAGAGACTCTAAGTCTTTCGCCTTATTAATTTTGAGACCCAAACTCTCCTGGCCTATTCCATTAGAGACTGTAAGAATTTCGCTATATTTATTTAGAGACTCTATCTCTCTTGGTCTATTCTTTAGAGACTCTAAGAGTTTCGCCTTATTAATTTTGAGACTCTAACTGTCCTGGCCTATTCTTTTAGAGACTCTAAGTTTTTAGCCTTATTAATTTATAGACCCTATCTGTCTTGGTCTATACATTTAGAGACTCTAAGGTTTTCGCCTTATTAATTTAGAGACGCTAACTCTCTTGGCCTATTCCTTTAGAGACTCTAAGTGTCTCGCCTTATTAATTTAGATAATCTAACAGTACTGGCCTATTCCTTTAGAGAATCTAAGAGTTTCGCCTTATTAATTTAGAGACCCTAACTGTCCTGTCCTATTCCTTTAGAGACTCTAAGTGTTTCGCCTTATTAATTTAGAGACTCTAAATCTCCTTGCCTATTCTTTAGAGACACTAAGAGATCCGCCTTATTAATTTAGAGACTCTAACTGTCCTGGCCCATTCCTTTAGAGAATCTAAGAATTTCGCCTTATTAATTTAGAGACTCTAACTGTCCTGGCCTATTTCTTTAGAGACTCTAAGAGTTTCGCCTTATTAATTTAGAGACTCTAAACCTCCTGGCCTATTCCTTTAGAGACACTAAGAGTTTCGCCTTATTAATTTAGAGACTCTAACTTTCCTGGCCTATTCCTTTAGAGACTCCATGGGTTTCGCCTTATTAATTTAGAGACCTAAATGTCCTGGCCTATTCCTTTAGAAACTCTAAGTGTTTCGCCTTATTATTTTAGAGACTATAACTGTCCTGGCCTATTCCTTTAGAGACTCTAATGGTTTGGCCTTATTAATTTAGAGACTCTAACTGTCCTGGCCTATTCCTTTAGAGACTCTAAGAATTTCGCCTTATTAATTTATAGTTCCTAACTGTCCTGGCCTTTTCCTTTAGAGCCTCTAAAAGTTTCGCCTTATTAATTTAGAGACTCTAACTCTTCTGGCCTATTCCTTTAGAGACTCTAAGATTTTCGCCTTATTAATTTAGAAACACTAACTGTCCCGGCCTATTGCTTTAGAGACTCTAAGTGTTTCGCCTTATTAATTTCTAGATTCTAACTGTCCTGGCCTATTCCTTTAGAGACTCTAAGTGTTTCGCCTTATTAATTTAGAGACTCTAACTTTCCTGGCCTTTTTCTTTAGAGACTCAAAGAGTTTCGCCTTATTAATTTTGAGACTCTAGCTTTCCTGGCCTATTCCTTTAGAGACTCTAAGTGTTTCGCCTTATTAATTTAGAGACTCTAACTGTCCTGGCCTATTACTTTAGAGACTCTAAGAGTTTCGCCTTATTAATTTAGAGACTCTTACTGTCCTGGCCTATACCTTTAGAGACTCTAAGAGTTTCGTCTTATTAGTTTAGAGACACTAACTGTCCTGGACTATTCTTTTAGAGACTCTAAGAGTTTCGTCTTATTAGTTTAGAGACACTAACTGTCCTGGACTATTCTTTTAGAGACTTTAAGAGTTTCGCCTTTTTAATTTAGAGACTCTAACTGTCCTGGCCTATTCCTTTAGAGACTCTAAGATTTTTGCCTTATTATTTTAGAGCGCCTAAATGTCCTGCACTATTCCCTTAGGGACTCAGTCTTTCGCCTTATTAATTTAGAGACTCAATCTGCCTTGGCCTATTCCTTTAGAGACTCTAAGTGTTACGCCTTATTAATTTAGAGACTCTAACTGTCCTGGCCTATTCCTTTAGAGACTCTAATTGTTTTGCCTTATTAATTAAAGCCCCTAACTGTCCTGCACTATTCCTAAAGAAACTGAGACTTTCGCCTTATTAATTTTGAGACTCTAACTCTCCTGGCCTATTCCTTTAGAGACTGTAAGAGTTTCGCCTTATTAATTTAGAGACACTAGCTGTCCTGGCTTATTCCTTTAGAGACTCTAAGAGATTCGCCTTATTAACTTAGAGACTCTAAATATACTGGCCTATTCCTTTAGAGACACTAAATGTTTCGCCTTATTAACCCTCTATAGGGCCGTGTGACTTTAAGGTCACGTCCAATTGTAATTTTTTTTCTGGCATGCTTTTGGCTTTGTTCCTTCAGAAACCAAAGTTGAAAGAGAACTACAACCTTCTACTCAGGTATAACCTGGGTTTCCCATCCATTATCCCTTTTCAGTATTGGTTTTATTGAGTTGACATGTTGATAAATGTGTCAAATCTCTTGTCAGGGACTAATGTCTCTTTGGTGAATTATTTATTATGGTCATTTGTACTTTTCCTTTCTAAGAAAATTATTTCTAGTGACCATTAGTGTCCTTTATTGAATGGAAGAGTTTTGATTGTACTGAAAACCGTACATTTGTTAGAAACGGAATAAATGTGGTTGTTACTTTTTGGTAACACTTGCTTACAGTGGAATAGCCCTTCAGCGCGGGGGCATTTAAATCCCAGTTCATACTGTGATGTGGGAAGTTTTTGCGCAGTAGTTTATTCAAAATAATGTAGTTTTATTAATAGTGGTTGGATTTTGATGAAACTTGAAACAGAATATTTAGGAATGTCTTAGCTTTTCAAATATGCAATAAAATCTTCCTTTAAAAATATAACTTTGTGTGGAATGCCTTGAAACATTCTTCAACACATAGGGCAGCTTCACATTCTCCTTCCTTCTGTTGCTTTTGTAACACACTACACACCTCTCTGTTGGCCTGGCCTTTTTTTCTGTCGGTGGTATTCTTTCTGGAAAATGCCTTTCAA
>Ga0268261_10002120_pt1 | contig 14110 bp, 17 predicted proteins | sample TergutNc150P1_FD_190353 | JGI IMG/M metagenome (GOLD analysis project Ga0268261, IMG submission 190353) | Nasutitermes corniger P1 segment gut microbial community from laboratory colony in Florida, USA - Nc150 P1 (SPAdes) (version 2) | ecosystem: Host-associated > Arthropoda: Insects >... | reverse complement strand
CTGTAATTTCTGTTTGATTTACGTAGCACAGAGAGCGTAGAAATTAATAACCTACGGTTTGTTGTGCGCCCCCGCGCAGTCTAGAACTGAATTTAATACGAAACTCCTTATTTGACTTTTACTCTTGTTTCTCTTTTTTTACTATTTTATTTTATTATTTTACCTTTCCGCCTCCGTCTATCTCTCATCCCACATACGCAGTAGTGCGCCATGTCGAAACAATAGCGCTGTGCACAGGAGCCATTCATTCCTACGTCGCTTCGTATGCCCTAAGCAAAATGGAATTTTCAATTACGACAATATACCTAGTTTACTCTTGGTTTCTTCCTTTTCTCCTTTTTGGTATATCGTGCATTTTTCCTAGAACGACTTGAAATTTTTACATGGAATTTTTATTTTTTTTCCTGATGAAGCCATTTTTTTCTGGAAGTTTGTTACATCCATAATTCACCGTATCCTGCTGCGACTTATCTTTACAATATGGACACGTTGTTTCAGTTTTAGGTACAAAAACACAGAACAAGCACTACTTTCTGCTCTTATCATTACAGCTCTTTATATACCCACCAAAGAATGGGAATGTGATGAGTTTGTCTCGCCGCGATGCTTGCTCTGCGCGGTTGACCGACTTCCTTCCAGCGGTCGATGAAAAGACACCCTCGAGTCGTTTTACTAACAGGGAATTCACCCTCCTTCTGAAACTGCATTCGCTGGCGTCTAACGGCGGATGCCAAATTTTTAGTAATGAAACCCAAAAGGTGGCGGCACACACGATCTCCCGTGTTTTCACTGACTACAGGTACAATTTACATGTCACTTTAAACCGCAAGGTGGGACACAAGTGAACCCATAAGAAAGTTTCAGCTCCGGGTTCAGATCTGTCTTCTCGAAGAGTCTTCGGCGCTTTGCAGGTGTGTTTTTTTGAGCGTACCTGAAATTTGGAAAATAAGTTGGGTTTCCTTGCAACCTCGTTCGACAATATTCTTACGCGATACCAAGTTAGAGGGTTTGCGGCATTGTGTTCCCCTGCAGAGTGTTTGTAGCTGTGCTTGATATGTCGTTCTGTTTTACTGAATTTCCGAACTTGTAGAATGGGTTTATATGATTTCACACAAGCATAGGCCTATTAATGTGTTCCCAGGATTGTGCATTGAGTTTTTTATGCCTCGAGACTAGAATTTCCTTCCATCACAGTCTGAGTCAAAGCACCCTCGTATATTTCATTTAGTTAATATGAATTGTGTAAACGTTTCTTTCTTGTGAGTTCTTTCTGTTTCAGTACCGCCAAATTTCTACGCCATATCCTGTAGATATCAGGGTTGTTATGAACGGTGACAAATAAGAGCCTGTACTTACTGAGAGACTTCTTTCACTGAGGTATGTGGTCAGACAATAAAGTTCGCGATCTCATTGCTGTAAAAGTGCTACATACTTCGTTGCTGAATACCACCGTGGTCGCCTTCAAAGTACTCCCCTTTGGAAGCTATGCACCAATGCCAGCGCCTAGTCCACCCTTCAAAACAATTTTGGAACTGGTTTTGTGGAATGGCCTTTAGAGCGGCCATTGTACTACTCCTGATGTCATCAATGTCATCAAAATGCCTTCCTTTCAATATTTCCTTCATCTTCGGGAACGGAAAAAAGTAATTGGGGCTAGATCCGGTGAGCAGGCAGGGTGTTCCAACACAGTTATTTGTTTAGTAAAACTCCCTCACAGACAGTTCCCTGTGAGCAGGTGCATTGTCGTGATGCAAGATCCACGAGTTTCTGGCAAACCGTTCGAATCGTTTCCGTCTAACTTTTTCACGCAGCCTTCCTAGTACTTCCAAATACTAAACTTGGTGACTGTTTGCCCAGTTGGTACAAATTCATAATGAACAATCCTTCTAAAATCAAAAAAAGTCAGCAACATTATTATTACTCTTCATTTGGACTGACGGAATTTTCTTTTTCGTGGGGAATTGGCAGTGTTCCATTGTGCACTTTGCCGCTTCGTTTCAGGGTCGTATTGGTAGATCCATGTTTCATCACCTGTGATGACACGGCCCAAAATGTCATCTTGCTTCTCCAAAAGGTCTTGGCAAATCGTGACCCTTCTTTGCTTTTGTTCTTCGGTGGGCTTTTTTGGGACCATTTTTGCACACATTCTCATGTCAAGATCTTCAGTTATGATTTTCCTAACTGTTTTTCTGTCGATGTTTACTTGCTCTGCTATGCTCCTGAGTCAGCTGACGATTTTCGCGCAAAATTGGACGAATTTTTGCAATGTTTCCTTCAGTTCTGTTTGTTGTTGGCCGTCCTGATCTCTCTTCATCAGTGACACCCTTTCTTCCCTCAGAAAAACTTTCACCAACTTGTAAAACTGCTGTTTTCTTCATAGCATTATTTCCGTAAATTTGCACTAACATCTCTCTGATTTCGTTTCCACTCTTTCCAAGTTTAACAAGAAATTTAATGTTTGCTCGCTGCTCTAATTCAAGCTCCGACATTCTCGCGGCGGCACACCACAACACACGCAGACAGTAATAGATGCCACTCAGAAAGAGACTGCCATAGATCAACAACACAGATGTGAAACGCTGATATATCAAAGTCATCAAACCATACTAAGGTATTTGTCCAGTGCTGCCACGGCAAGCAAACGGTGGCAGAGTTCGCGAACTTTATTGTCCGACCATGTATTCCGACTCCAGTGTGGTCTGTATTTGTTCTCTCAGTTTGTGCTACATCCTCCTCCCATCTCATACACATTACCTCACCGTAATAGTGTTGGGCAAAGAAAGTTTATATTTGGTACCAGCTACATCCTGTAACCAAAGTTTCCTCAAAGTTCCTGCTGCCACCGTCAGCCCGCACACTCAAGATATAGCTTTCATTGATGATATCTGTACAACAAAAGAGGTCCACGTGTTCTTTGGGGCTTAACTGTTTTGCCATTTGACTAGATCTACCTTCTGTACCACAGTGTAAATAATACATGTTCTGTAGAGTACGCGAAAAAGATCTTAATCAGTATCGCCTGTAAAAGGACTGGCTGCACGATGACGACGCGTATTTTATTCTCGCTATGGAATGAGTTCCTTCTCTTTGCCAACATTGTGACCAGATGGGTGGTAAGTCGGCCGGAGCCATCATCTCTGACCAGTCACTTCTGTCGATGGCCAAGTTCAAGCATGAGTGGAACCTCACTTCTCCTAGTACGCGTTCGTGGAGTAATATTGACACTCAAATCTTGCAAATATAATCTGACCTGTTACGCCATGTTTCGTACGTACTTTTTCGACATGACTGGACACTGTTCAGGCCTCGATTTCCCAGTGCTGTCAAGTGGAAAATTTCTGTCAGTTTGCAGTTAAATACCAATTCAGTTTCTTGAATATCGAATAACATCACGTAACATGTTGATGTCTTTGTAACTTGAAAAGCAAATATGGCACTTTGGCTTAAAATTAAAGAAATAATTCACATTTAATGACCAGTTTATACTCAAGTTATAAAACATTTAAGCCAGATACTTCCATTAGAGAGAGAGGGGGAGGAGAGATCAGGAATCGCCATTTAGTGTCACTTACTTGGTACGTGTCAAGATGTACGAGCAGCACGCACAGACGTGGACTATTGTATCTGACATTATTCTTTGTTGTTTTTGTTACTGTCCTCCGTTTGTCTGCAGTTCTGTGGCCGTTGACTTTGTATTCTATTCCTATTCACCGTGTGCTTCATCGATGCCTGTTTTTCGCCTCTTGTTTCGCGGAGAAACTAGAAAGCGCATGAAGATTTACTTCAACTCTGACGCCAGTTGGCCAGGTCCTAGTATCGTGTCCTGAAGCCGGGTTACCGAACCTCCCTAATACCAAGTTTATTATAGCACTGTCCTACTGTCTCTCGAAAGCTGTGTACCATATCTGTTGGAATGTAACGCACAGAACTTTGCCTCCAAATACTTCTCGAAACACTGACTACGCATGGTGGCATCAGAGTATGGTCTTTTGTGTTGCGTATTTTTCTAGAAACTACAAACAAACTGTCATTATTTTTTGAAACTAGGTGTTTGAATGTTGTATTGCAACAATTGTGGAAAATACAGTGTCTCAGAACTTTAGGTTAACACTGCAGAATGTAATTCAAGGGTAATTCTGAGTCAGAAATGTCGTACACACATGGGTCCTATTTTTCAGCTGTTACAGAGCTATGAGTTTTTACAGCAAATTGAATAAATCAGAGAAAAATTACGAAATGTATTTATTTATTTATCTATCATTTAAAGGTACAGTTAAGGTTACGTAGTTGACTAGTGCAAGTTGCTCGGAGTGAACTTCATCTGCCTGGATACATTTTCTGTCGCTTATGACCAATAAACTTATAGCCTTACGTTATTTACGCGTCTTGCAGCATTGAGAATTCGTAGAAGCAGTTCTTATCTCGTGTTCACCTTGCGTCCGTGTGCCATAGTTTTTAGTAACCTCACACACGGTAATGTCAGAGTTCAGATTCGATGGCCGTTGTGGCCAATTCTGCGCACCGCCACGACCTGTCCATCGGTTAAGGAAATTGCCGATTCAGATAATGCCTGACGACGCAACTAAAATGAGATGGTGCTCTGTCGTACTGGTAGTACATCTGAGGTCGTGTTCGTGGAGGAACTTTCTCCGAGGCCCTCTAAAACAGAATGAGCGCTAGCAGTTCATGTTGTAAATAGTTTCCGTAAGCGTCACTTGTCTGGCTTTGCGAAATGACGTACGGTCCAATGAGCTGGTGGTCACCAATGACACCATACCACACCCCACGTTTACGGAGAGGCTATGTTGTTACTCTTTACAGTGTGGATTATCATGATCCAATACACTGGATTTTTTGGCATTGTCGACTCCATTGCGGGTAAAATGGGACTGGTCGTTATACAAAACGTATTATTTGGGGGTGGGGTAGCATTAATCTGGTGAAAACATTTCAACCGACTACCTTTTTCCGCAGGATATAGGTGTAGTGCGGGTACATTTCTTGTGTATGAAATGTTTAAACGGGCGGAAATGCTTAGGGCACTAATGGGTGGAATCAGCTCTACCATGTCACTGCTTCTCTCTTCTCATTTCGTAAGTTCAGCCTGGCGGTTTGCTCACGGAGCCCTTTACTAACAGATATTGGTGAGTACAGCTGAACATACTTCGACTGGGGGATTCGTCGGACCGATGTGTAGGCCTATAAAACATTTCTGACTCTGAATTACTTCTGCAATTAAATCTTGCAACACTGTCCTCAGGCCCTGAGAAATTCTGTATGCTTGAACACTGGAAACGAGAGCTGTCCAAGGTTGCTCGCTCTGTTTAGAAAACATTTGCTGAATGGTGTGCAGTAACTGTGAGCCCGACATATTCTCGTAATGCCAGTCTTTAAAAAATCGGGTAGCTGGGCACATCTGGTGGTATACTAAATTCGGGAAAATAAAGCAGTAGCTGATAACTCTGCCCTCAATTAAGTTATTTGTGTGGTTACTTGGGGGAGAGGGGTGCTTCTTAATGTATTTATTACCATTCTCAGTTTAATGCGTGATGTAGCATTGAATAGGACAGTGACTGTGAATGGTAAATAATTGTGAAGGAGGTTGTCGAAGCCTCTTTTACGCGTCTTGATCTTTTGGAAAAGCGGAAGTCGTGAATCTAATCAAACAGGAGACTTCTCAGATTGTAGGTAAAAGCAAGAAGCGCCAATCCCCTACGTCTAGGCGGCGTGTGTTTGCAGTCAGGCTGCGGAATGTCGCCCTGTTCCCCACGTTCCTGTAGGTTCGGCAAGTGTGAACGGGCGTCACACGAATAAAGGTGCTGGGCCCGAGGTTGTCCCCCGACTAGTTTCACTGGTTCTTTCGTCGCTGAAAAAATTCGAGGTGATTAATTCTGGTACTTTTCGGATTCTGCATAATAGAACATGCAGCCGTATTCCTTACGTGGCTACTGTAAAAAAGTGGTAGGAACCATTTTTTTAAGACGCGGGGTAAGTTTGTTATGTAAATGAACCGACTTCACGAATGTGCAGGTCTGTTTCATAAAATAACGTATGTTAGAATAAAATATTTTCTTTACATCCTATTTATATTCACTCTACGTCTGAAGTGCCTTCAAAATAGCGGCAGTAGATTTTAGGTTTGTGCTTCTAGTTGTTATTGCTGCCATTCTGTTCTCGCATATGTCAGACTTAGTCCTTTTTGTTTATTAATTCATTATGTATAAAACATATTTACATCAGTGCATAAAGTTTTCAAATATCTAGGAGCGGTCTCAAAATTGCTGGCGCCAAAAGGGTAACATGAAGCAAGTTAGATACAGGGTTCCACATGTATTAAGCGTCTCCGTACAAAATTCAGTCACAAGGTCTACCTGGCGCCCGGGTTTTTTCACCCCTGTACATATGTGTAGTCAGGTGAGCGATGAATAAATTTACTTACCTTTTTCAAGACATCTACTTCTGCCATCCTCAATAGATCAGTTGAAAGAGAACATGAATAATGATAAAATCGAACAGTGGTTATTCTTCTCCTTTGTTGAGATATCCTGAAATGGAATAGTGGCCGGATAACACGATACAAAGTTCCCTCTACTTGTTATCATTTCATTGCGAGGTAGTGTCTCAAAGTTTGCTACATTCTTGAAGGTTTGGATTACCATAGTCAGTGTCGCGACTAGCTCTGGAGTGGACGGAGGAGGAGACTTGTTTTAGTGTTAGTGCTAGGAACACGATTTTATGCCGACTACCTCTGAGGTCTAGCCAATCTCCTGTCCAGTCATTCGGGAATAAAGTGGTCGGATCCTGAAACTAGCCAATCACGTTGTTCTAGAGGCGATGTTAGGAATGCACTAAACTCCGGTTGCTCTGTAGTCTTAATGAAGCCACCTGGCCACAGTTTCTTTCTGTCACGTCTTTAGGATTTCACGATTCTGCTTAACCATAGCTGAGGCGATCAGTCGCCGGCTGCTCACTTAGGACGCCTGGGCTCAACCACAACGACCCTTGTGGTATTTGGTGGGCAGAGCAGCACCATGACCGGTCTTCTTCAGAGTATTTTGGTTTCCTCTTCCCAGTTGTAATTTCAACGTTATGCCACGTTTACCGGCATTCATTAGTCTAACATCAATGTTCTGTAACTGTCAGTAAATGGTGACTTTGTAACCAGTTGACATTTTTCATTTCAAATAGGCTGTATGGACCGGAAACAGAATGTTGCAGACAGGACTATTTTTTCGTGTGTTGAAGACTTTGGCCACCAGGCTGTTATACTTTTTGCGGACTTTCGAGATTTTCCTCAGAACTTTCAAGAACCGACTGAATAGTTGGGCAACTGCTTTCCGCAGGGTTTCACATTTATCATTTACCAAACATTCCACTATTTGACTTCATATTCGACCTTATATTCGACCTCATATTAGAATTTACACAACCAGAATTACTGAAAGCCATTAAATAAATCGAGAGTAAAGAAGGCAGCCGTAAAATGCGCGGTGGACATGACGGGATTCAGTCAGTGAATGAAGCTTATTTGGTGATTGGTATCAAATCGAAAAAAAAAAGTTGGAAAATGTCGATACTACTTCCATGCTCAGAATGATATTTAATTCTAGTCCGTACAAATACATAATTCTTGTCTGTCCGTAGAACTATATAATTTTTGTCTGACCGTAGCACTACATAATATTAGTCTCCCCGTAGACGACATAATTTTTGTCTGTCCGTAGCACTACATAGTCCTTGTTTGCCCGTAGCACTACTTTGTCCTCTGACACTAGCATAACATAATCCTTGTCTGTACGTAGCACTACATAATTCATGTTTGTCCGTAGCACTACATAATTCTAGCCTGTCTGTAGCACTACATAATACTTGTAGGTCCGTAGCACTATATAGTCCTTCTCTGTCCATAGCATTATATAGCAATCTCTGTCCGTAGCACTATATAGACATTCTCTGCCGGTAGCACTACATAATCCTGTTATATCCGTAGCAATATATAATTCTTAACTGTCCGTAGTACCACATAATACTTGTCTGTCTGTAGCACTACATAATCCTTGTCTGTTCGTAGCACTACATAATCCTTGTTTGTCCGCAGAAATACATAATTCTTGACTGTCCGTAACACTACATAATCCATGTCTGTCAGGACCACTACATAATCCTTGTCTGTCCGTAATATTACATAATTTTTCTCTGTCCGTAGCACAACATAATCCTTGTCTGTCCGTAGCATTACATAATGCTTATCGGTCCGTAGCGCAACATAAACGTCTGTTCGTAACACTAAATAATTCTTGGCTATTCATAGGACTACATGGGCCCTCCCTGTCCGTTGCAATACATACTCCTTGGATGTCAGTAGAACTACATAATACTTGCCTGTCTGTAGCACTACATAGTTCTCTTCCGTAGCACTACATAGTCCTCTGTCCGTAGCACTACATAATCCTTGTCTGTCCGTAGCACTAAATAGTCCTCTGTACGGTGCACTACAGAGTTCTCTGTACTTAGCACTATATAACCCTTCTCTGCCCTAGCACTACATAACCCTTGTCGGTCCGTAGAACTACATACTCCTTCTCTGTCAGAAGCATTAATTAGTCCTCCTCTGTCCCTAGCACTACATGGTCCTCTGTCCATAGCACTACATAGTCCTTGTCTGTCCGTAATCATACATAATTCTTAACTGTGTGTAGCACTACATAGGCCTTGTCTGTCCGTAGCACAACACAATAATTGTCTGTACGTAGAACTATATAATCCTTGTCTGTCAGTAGCACTACATATTTCTTGTTTGTCCGTAGCATTATAAAATCTTTCTCTGTCCGTAACATTATAAAATACTTGTGTGTCCGTAGCATTACATAATCCTTATCGGTACGTAGTACTACATAATCTTCGTCTGTTCATAGCAAAAATTATCCTTGTCTGCCCGTAGCACTACACAGTCCATCCCTGTATGTAGAACAACATAGTCTTTGCCTGTCAGTTGCACAACATAGCCCTTGCCTGTCAGTAGCACTACATAAACCACGTTTGACCGTAGCACTACATAGTACTTCTCTGTCCGTAGCACAACATAGTATTTGTATTTCAGTAGCAGTACATAGTCCTATGTCTGTAGAACTACATAATCCTTGCCTGTCCGTAGCATAATATAATATTCATGTCAGTAGCACCAAATAACCCATTTCTGTCCATAGCAATCAATAATCCGTGTCTGTCCGTAGCACTACATAATCCTTGTATGTCCGTAGTACTACATAATTCAAGTCTGTCTAAAGAACTACATATTCCTAGTCTGTACGTAGAATTACATAAAACTTGCTTTTCCGTACCATTAAAGTCCCCTGTTCGTAGCACTACATAATCCTTGTCTGTCCTTAGCACAATATAATCCTTTTTGGTCCGTTGCAAAAAAATCTCTGTCTGCCCATAGCACTACATAAACCTTGTCTGTCCGTAGAATTAAATATTCCTTGTCTGTCCGGAACACTACATAACCCTTGCAGTCCGTAACACAACATAATCCTTGTTTGTCCCTATCACTACATAATCTTTGTATGTCCTTTGAATTACATTATCCTTGCGTATCCGTAGCACTACATAGTCCTCTGTCCATTCCACTACACAATTCTTCTCAGACCGTAAAAACATGTAATACTTTTCTGTGCGTATAACTACATAATACTTGTTTGTCCGAAACACTACTTAATTCTTGTCTGACTAGCACGACATAATCTTTGTCTGTCTTTAAAAATTCATAGTTCTTGTCTGTCCGTAGCCCTACTTAGTTCTTGTCTTTCCGTAGCACTACATAGTCCTCTGTCCGTAGCACTATATATCCCTTCTTTGTCTTTAGAACTAAATAATCCTTGTCTGTTCGTAGTAATACATATTCTTCTGCCCGTAGCACCATATAGCCCATCTCTCCGTAGCACTAAATGAATCTTGTCTATCCGTAGCACTACATATTCCTCTGAGAGTATTACTATAAAGTCCTTCTTTGTTCGTAGCACTACACAGTACTATGCCCATAGAACTACATAATACTTCTCTGTCCGTAGCACTACATAAACCTTTTCTGTTCGTAGAACTACATAGTTCTTGTCTGTCCGTAACACTACACATCCCTTTTCTGTCCAAACAAATATATAGTCCTCTGTCCGTAGCACTAAATAATCTTTGTCCGTAGCACTACATAATACTTGCCTCTCTGTAGCACTACATAATTCTTGTCTGTCCGTAACAGTACATGGTCCTATTCTGTCCGTAGCCATACATAATACTTGTCTGTCCGTAGCACTAACTAATCCTTGTTTGTCCATAGCAATAAATAAAATCTGTCTATCCGTAGCAATATTTAGTCCTCTGTTCGTAGCACTACACAGTTCTCTGTAAATAACACTACATAATTTTTGTCTGCCTGTAGCACCAAATAATATTCGTCGGTACGTAGCAATACATTGTCTTTCTCTGTCCGTAGCAGTACGTAATTCTTCTCTGAACGTAGCAGGACATAAAACTTCTTTGGCCGTAGAACTACATACATCTCATCTGTCCTTAGCACAACATAGTCCTTGTCTGTCCGTAGCAATACATAATTCTTGTCTGTCCGTAAACTACATAATACTTGTATCCCCATAGAACTAATTAATCATGGTCTGTACGTAGCACTACATAATCCTTGTCTGTACGTAGCACTATATAATCTTTGTATTTCCGTAGCATTAACTAGTCCTCTGTCCGTAGCACTAGATAATAATTGTACGTGCGTAGCATTACTTATTCCTCCCTGTTTCGTAGCACTATATAATCTTTGTTGTCCATAGCAATAAATAATCCTTGTCTCTCCGTAGCACTATTGAATCCTTCTCTGTCCGTAGCAATACATAGTCCTTGTATTTTAGTAGCACTACATAATCTTAGTTTGCCCGAAGCATTACATAATCTTTGTCCGTAGAATTACATTACCTTCCTCTATCCGTGGCCCTAGTTTGTCCTCTGCGTAGCACTACATAACCCTTTTATGTCCGTAGAACAACATAATTCTTCTCTGTGTGTAGCACTATATAATACTTCTCTGTCCGTAGAACTATATAGTTCTTGTCTCTCCGTGGAACTACATAGTTCTTGTATGTCCGTAGCACATTATCCTCTGTTCTCAGCGCTATATATTCCTTCTCTCTCCGTAGTTCTAAATAATACTTGTCTGTCCATAGCACTTCATAATACATGTCTCTCCCTATCACTACATACTCCTCTGTCCGTAGCACTATATAATCCTTCTCTGTCCGTAGCACTAAATCTTTTTTGTCCGTACCACAGTACATAGTCCTCTGACCGCAGGACTATATAGTCCTTCAGTGTCCGTAGCGCCACATAATCATTCCCTGTCCGTAGGACTAGATTACCCTTGTCTGTCCGTAGAACTACATAATCCTTGTTTGTCCGTAACAATTTATAGGCCTCGTCTGTCCGTAGCACTACATAAGTAGTAAGGGTGTCACTATGGCCCCGGAATCCCAGACAGTATGGCGCCAGGCTTAACCTAACTTTAAGCTCCCTCTAGTGACGTCACACGTAAACAAACCTAACTTTCCCCTCCCTACCTTTGCCCGCAGGCGGCAAACATTGCTTCTAGACAGTGTGGTGTCAGGGCTTAACCTAACTTTAACTTGTTATTTACAATCCTAACTCACCCCACCCTTTTTAGGTCCTTAGGCGATCACGTGATGTCAACAGAGATGGAGGCGTGAATGACCTTCCCTTTTAACCTAACTTTAACTTATTATTTTGAAACGTTATTGTCACGTGATGTAAACACCCCCAGGCGATGTTATGTAAACAAAGAAGGCGGAGAGGTGAATGACCTTCCCTTTAAACCTAAACTTGACTTGTTATTATTTTGAAACGTTGTTATTGCCACATGATGTAAACAGCCCCAGTCGATGTTATGTAAACAATGAGGTAGATAGCGTAACGCTGTGCTTAACCTAATGTTAACTCGTTATGGTAAACAAAGAGCTTTCTTAAATTTAAATAATATGGTGGTGTACACCTTTAGGGCATATTTTGTGTTACTTTGAATTTTTTATTCATAATGTAATTACGTTATATTGTGCAACACAACCTGGCAACCTTTTGAATTACGTCAGATGGTGTATATGTACGATGTTGCAACCTTGTACTCTAACGCGGTAAGCAGTGCGCATTAGAAATCAAGTTCAATCCAGTTATTTCCTTTGTGTCGAAAGAACTTTCTGGAACATTTTGGTCACGTGACCACGCGGTCCGGGCCTGAGTTGGCGTCCTTCCGCCATTACAAAAATAACAGGTCCTTGTGTGAGAGGACTGGTGGCACTGTCTAGTGCAACAATTTTTCTTTTGAAGCCGTCTTTACACTTCTAAAGACGTAAAGTTTTTTTCTATTTTAAACCGTTGTTCCAATGACAACGTAAGTTTGTTTGTGAAGACGTGTTTATACCTCTAAAGACAAACAAATTACTACAAAATGATATTGGTGCTACGCATAATATTACAAGATGAACCTAGTGTTACTGTGTTGCAAACTATACTTTTGGTTTTTGTGTATTGATATTAACTGTATACTTCAACTATTAATCAGTGTACTTGAGAACTTGTAGTGTATTCGTGATTGTTGTAGACCGGCGTAAGTAGTATTTCAGTTATCTAAATTTCAAATTATTAAATACATTTATTGGCATTACTATTCGTCTAAATTTGTTAAAGTGTTGGTAAACCAGAGAACGAACATTTTATTTGGTCCTCCAGGCCGGATTTATACAGCAACATTTTATTGGTTTTTCGTGCCGGATTTACATAGCGAAAATGTTATTGGTTTTCCTGTGGGCCGGATTTACAACCAGATTTTGTTACTACAAACAACTAGCACAATAAGTTTGCAACACACCGCATTATATGCGGGCAGACACTATGCTACAGTGTCGTAACAGTATAACATCAGATATTATGCAGCGGATTACGTAAGTGGTGTAAGGCATATGTAACGTCCGCCATCTTTGAGTTTGGACCGACCAGTTCACTTAGCAACAGTGCAACGCAGCCATTTTGAGGCTGAATCTAGTACAGTCACCGAACATTCCCGACCACACTCGGCACTTCGCCATAACGAGAGAGAGGAAGGGGAACCCGACCGGCCACTGACGTCATTCCCACTCCAGCACTCCGGCAACTAGCAACAAGGTCATTCACCCAACATAGCTGTTTCATAACGTAAGGGCGACATGGATCATCTCAGAAGAACACAGCTAATAAAGCAGCGAGCAGTTGCAAGAGGAATGCTCACACGCGTTCAAGTCCTTATCGACACAGGTGACCAGAAAATAATTGACATTCAGGTGAGGTTTAACAAACTACCAGACATTTTTTTGCAGATATGACACTGCTGAAAGTGAATTAGAATTATCAGATAATGTAGATCACTCTGATGATCGAGAGCAATTTAAAAATCAATACTACCAAGTAGAGGCAAGTTTCAATGAACTCTTACATCCTGTGGTAGGCTGACCACAGTCAAACCATAGCTCATCACAGAGCAGTACTTCAAGACATACACATGTCTCACATCATAGCAGTACTCACATAAAACTGCCAGTTATTTTGCTACCAACCTTTGAAGGCGAAACTACAAGTTGGCTTCATTATAGAGACACTTTCGAGGTTTTAATTGCGACAAACAATGCTTATCTAACATACAAAAATTTCATTATCTTACCGCTTCCTTGAAAGGTGAAGCCAAGGGTGTTATTAATAACTTACAGATTACTAATGAGAATTTTGCTGTTGCATGGAAGTTAGTAACGCAACGTTACAACAATCAACGTTTAATCTCTATGATGCATGCTAAGAAATTTTGTTGTTTACCTGCAGCTAAGAAATCAGACACATCATCACTGCGTCAGATAATAAATCATGTGTCTAGCCACATGAATGCACTAAGGGCATTATCACTTAATGTGCCTATTCAAGACTTAATGTTGAATCATCTCTTGTTATCTGCTTTGGATGCTGAAACACAACGAGAATGGGAGCTTCTCACAGCTTCACGTGAAGACATTCCGTC